>JAEEGL013052113.1_pt1 | contig 15750 bp, 11 predicted proteins | sample 9134231 | NCBI WGS metagenome assembly JAEEGL01 (sample SAMN16246548, study PRJNA631951) | gut metagenome | biome: gut microbiome; feature: rumen; material: fiber-attached | host: Bos | place: Iran: Karaj | collected 2018-10
GATCGTGACTATCTCGTCGCCTACGGTTATCTGGTCTCGCTGCTTTGCAAGCTCTTTTTTCTTCTTGCTTTCCGGACGATAGAAAAGGAAATAGAAGATAACGATGATGGCGACCATTATGATTATCGTGCCGTAACGCTGTAAGAAAGTCGGGCTCGTAGTAGAGCCGTCCTCTGCTGTGGTGGTTGTTGTGGTAGTGCCGAAGCAGCCGGTAAAGCAGAAGCACAGCACAAGGACCACGGCTATAACGGCAAGCAACCTTCCGAGATTAGTACGTTTCATTCAAAATACCTCCGTATAAAACTCTTCGCGTAAAGAAGCTTTTTTGATTATATATGCAGGCGGTAATATTTGCAAGGTTTTTTTGCACATTACGGAAAAAGCCGGCTTCATATCCTCCTGTCGAGCATAGGCGAATATTCGCGCCTGAATGCCTCGAAAACGCCTCCTTCGAGCGCCGCGCGTATGCGCGCCATAAGATCGTTGTAAAAATAGAGATTATGCATAACTGCCAGACGCATGACCAGCATTTCCTCCGCCTTGAAGAGGTGGCGCAGGTAAGCCCTTGAGTAGCGGGTGCATACAGGGCAGCCGCAGCCCTCGGCTATGGCCGCTTCATCGGTACTGTATTTTTCGTTTTTGATATTGATTATGCCCTCCCAAGTAAACAGATGGCCGTGCCGGCCGTTGCGTGCGGGCATGACGCAGTCGAAGAAGTCGATACCGCGGTATACGGCTTCTATAATATTTGACGGCGTGCCGACTCCCATAAGGTAACGCGGCGCGTTTTTCGGCATATGCGGCTCAACGGCCTCTATTATCTCGTACATGGTCTCCGTGGGCTCGCCCACGGCAAGGCCGCCTATCGCGTAACCGGCAAGCTCAAGCTCCGCTATACGTTTCATATGCTCTATGCGCAGATCCGCGTAGGTGCCGCCCTGGTTTATGCCGAACAGCACCTGCCCGGGATTCACGGTATCGTCCCGGCTGTTGAGCTCGTCCAGCCTGATCCTGCAGCGCTCGAGCCAGCGGGCCGTGCGCTCGCAGGAGGCCCTGACATAATCGTACGGAGAGGGGTTCTCCACGCACTCGTCGAAGGCCATCGCTACGTCCGAGCCCAGATTGGACTGTATCTCAATGCTGTTTTCTGGTGACATGAAAATCTTTTTGCCGTCTATATGCGAGCTGAAATGAACGCCCTCCTCGGTTATCTTGCGAAGCGAGGCAAGAGAAAACACCTGAAAGCCGCCGCTGTCGGTAAGCATGGGGCCGTTCCAGGTCATAAACTTATGAAGCCCGCCGAGCTGCTTTATAAGGGCGTCGCCGGGCCGCAGATGCAGATGATAGGTGTTTGAAAGCTCGATCTGGCATCCTATTTTCTCGAGATCCGCCGCGCTCAGAGCGCCTTTGATAGCCCCCTGCGTGCCAACGTTCATAAATACGGGCGTCTGCACAGTGCCGTGCGGGCAGGTGAACTCTCCTCTGCGGGCGTTCCCCTGCTTCGTAATCAGTTTATACATTTTTCCTCCGAATACCCTTAGTAGAAAAAGCAGGCGTCGCCGAAACTGAAAAAGCGGTACCTTTCAGATATGGCGTGAGCGTAGGCGTTGAGCACGTTTTCTCTGCCGGCAAGCGCCGAAACGAGCATTATAAGCGTACTTTCGGGGAGATGGAAATTGGTTATCAGCGCGTCGATGCATTTGAACTTATAACCGGGGTAGATGAAGATATTCGTCCAGCCCGAGGTCGAGCGCAGCTTTCCGTCCTCCCCTGCCGCGGACTCGAGAGTCCTGCACGCCGTAGTTCCGCATGCTATTACTCGCCCGCCGGTCTTGCGGCAGCGGTTGACCGCGTCCGCCGTATGCTGCGGGATGGAGAAATACTCCGAATGCATATCGTGTTCTTCTATCTCATCTTCCTTTACCGGCCTGAACGTACCGAGGCCGACGTGAAGAGTAACGAATTCGATATCCACTCCGGCAGAAGCGATTTTTTCCAGTAGCTCCTTCGTAAAATGCAGCCCCGCGGTCGGCGCGGCGGCTGAACCGAGCTCTTTTGAATAAACGGTCTGATATCGTTCCTTGTCTTTGAGCTCCGCTTTTATATACGGAGGAAGCGGCATCTGCCCGAGGCGTTCAAGTATCTCCATGAAGATTCCGTCGTAGCTGAACTGAAGGAGCTTGTTCCCCTCGGAAAGCTCCTCGATTACCTGTGCCGAAAGCTCACCGTTTCCGAAGCTTATTTCAGTGCCCTTTCGCGTTTTGCGCCCGGGCCTCGTCAGGCACTCCCAACGGCCGCCGCCCTTGTCCGTCAGCAGCAGCACTTCCACGGCTCCGCCTGTGCTGCGCTTTCCGAAGAGCCTGGCGGGTATCACGCGCGAGTCGTTGAGAACGAGGCAATCCCCCGGCCTTAGAAACTCGGGAAGCTCGAAAAATGTCCTGTCTTCCAGCGCGCCGGTTTTTTTATTAATAAGCAGAAGTCTTGAAGAATCACGCTTTTCAAGCGGAGTCTGCGCTATAAGCTCCTGCGGCAGATCAAACCAGAAATCGCTTTTTTTCATCCGTTCCTCCGAATACACTTTACGGGTACTGCCCCGCAGCAAATAATCAGCCGACGCTCACGCCGGTAAAATAGAATTTGATTATTTCGTCGCTCGTAAAGCCGAGTCGAGCCATTGCAAGAGCGCCGTACTGGCTCATGCCCACGTTATGTCCCCAGCCGGAGCCTCTGACAACGTATGTCCCGCTCTCGAGCATGCTTCCGCTGCCGGATATATCGATGGTCTCGACTCCGTCCGCAGTAAGCACGCTGAGCTTTTTCTCTGTGAGGGCCTTCTTTCCGTCTGCGCCTGTCGCGTAAAGCGAGGAGTAATCGGTAATGGTCCCGTCGTTGACGTATACTATCGAGGGAGCCTCACCGTCGTCAGATGCGTCTGTTATCGTAAAGCGCATGCTGTACGTATATTTTCCGTAAGTGGAACTGTACAGAACAGTGCTTGCGGCATACTTTGAAAAAGTCCAGGTGACTCCGTTGCTGTCAAGGAATTTGAGCGAGTATATGTTGCCGACTTCGGTATACGTCGGGATGACGCCGACTATATCGGAACATTTGTAACCCTTGGCTTTCAGTATGTTCGTAATGTCCGCGTTCGTGTACGTAAAGGTCCAGGACGAGCGGCCGGTATTCACGTTTTTCTCGTACGGATCTATTACCGCGCGCAGATAAGGGATCGCTGCGTTCCATACGTTTTCGGAGTTTTCAGTGGCTCCGCCGTCGGATGAAAAATAGAACGTGTCGCACAGCTCACCGTCATACGTTATGTACTGCCCGGCGGTCTCGTCCACAGCTCTGTCGGTGACAGCGGTAGCTGACGCAGTGCCCCGGTAGGCCTGGCAGTCCGTCTGATTGCAGAGATCAAAGCCGTAGCTCCTGTGATTGTTAAGGTGGCTCATACTGTAAGTCCTTGCGCAGAGGGCCTGGGCCTTTAGGGCTTCAAGATCCCAGCTCGGGCTCATCTCGTAGGGCACAACGCCTTTTACGTAGTCTTCGATATTCAAAACGTTCACTACGGTGAGATCGTCTCCGTTCAGTCGGGTATACTGAAACGCGCCGTAGTACTTATAGCCCTTGAACCACGTCACGGCCTTTTCGCCGTCGCCCGCGCGGGGATTTACGGCAAGCGAGGTGGAGTCGCCGTCGTCATATTCGAAAATTATTCTTGTCGTTCCGGTAACGGTTACGGTGACGCACTTTGAGCTGGCCGTAAAAACGTCGCCGTTGAGTCCGGAAGAAGCGAGCGCATCGGAGGCGGCGCCGTAGGAGCTGTAGTTCCCTACGCAGACGGCGTAGCTGCCGGAATAGTATGCGGGGAAAGCGCCGTCCAGGCCGTTTGCCGTCTCAAGCGCGTTTTCAAAGCTGTCGAAGCCACGGGACAGACGTATATGGTAGCAGCCTATGGTGGAGTAATCTCCGCCGGAAGGCTTTTCGTCCGTATACTTGCCGCTGCTGAGATATATGTTGTGGTCCTTCATCATTGTTATGGTCGTACGGGCAGTATAGCCCACTGCGTTGAATTCTCGGGAAGAATCAAAGTAACCGAACTCATAACCGCTGCCCGTCGCATTTTCGAGGTTGGCCGAGGAGAGAGTGTTGCTGCCAAAGTAAAGTCCTATTTTTACCGTATCAAACGGCGGAGAATAGGATGATTCCGCTCGCGGGAACGAGAGCGCCGTGAAGGCGGCGCACAGTATAAATATCAATAATATTCGCAATGTTTTTTTCATAAAATCCCTTTATTACGGCTGTAAGCCATCTTGACTTTTGTATATTTATATGGTATAGTTCCTCGTTAAGGCAGCATAGTTTTTTTGCGCCCTGCCGGAAGACAAATTTCGTCTCTTTTTCGTATTATATTACAAACTACGCATTCCTTTCAAGTCACAGTTTGTCATTTTGACCGCGTTGGTATAAATTTACTTCGCCCCGTCAAAAATTTTTGATTTTTTTCCTTCCCCGCTTCATACACCGCGGAAAGTTTATATAAGATTAGGAGTTGTTGCAGCATGAAGAAGTACAGAGTAGGCGTTATCGGCGGAACAGGTATGGTAGGCCAGAGATATCTCACGCTCCTCGAAAACCATCCCTGGTTCGACGTAAAGGTAATAGCGGCGAGCAGCCGTTCTGCGGGAAAAACATATGAAGAGGCCGCGGCTAAACGCTGGGTCATGAAAACCCCGCTTCCGGAAAAACTTAAAGATCTTACCGTACTTGACGCCGTTAAAGATATGGATAAAATAGCCGATCAGGTGGATCTCGTTTTCTCCGCCGTGGATATGGGCAAGGATGAGATCAGAGCCCTTGAGGACGGCTATGCCAAGCGCGAGATCGCGGTCGTATCCAACAACAGCGCTCACCGCTGGACTCCGGACGTCCCGATGGTCATCCCCGAGCTCAATCCCGAGCATTTGGCGGTTATCGAAAGCCAGCGAAAGCGCCTTGGCGTGAAGCGCGGCTTTATAACCACGAAGTCCAACTGCTCTATTCAGAACTACGTTCCGGCCCTTCATCCGCTCAGGGATTTCGGCGTGAGCAAGGTGCTCGTATGCACGTATCAGTCAATTTCGGGAGCGGGCAAGACCTTCGAGCGCTGGCCCGAGATGGTAGACAACGTCATCCCTTACATCGGCGGCGAGGAAGAAAAATCCGAGCGCGAGCCGCTTAAGATCTGGGGCAAGGTGGAAAACGGTGAGATCAAAACCGCGTCTGCTCCGGCAATAACGGCGCAGTGCATCCGCGTTCCCACGACTGACGGTCATATGTCCGCGACTTTCGTGACCTTCGATAAGAAGCCCGATATGGACGAGATGAAAGCGCGCTGGGCCGCCTTCAAGGGCCGCCCGCAGGAGCTCAATCTCCCCTCCGCGCCCAAGCAGTTCCTTAATTATTTTGAGGAAAACGACAGACCTCAGACCCGCAGCGAGAGAGAGCTCGAGCACGGCATGGCCGTGAGCATCGGCCGCCTGAGACCGGATACCCAGTACGACTATAAGTTCGTGTGTCTCTCCCACAACACCCTCAGAGGAGCTGCCGGCGGTGCAGTTCTGCTTGCCGAGTTCCTCTGCGCCGAAGGATTCGTCGGCTGATACTATTAAGATTTGGAGGATATTGATATGAAGACCCCCGTATTTACCGGTGCAGGTGTAGCCATAATCACGCCGTTCAAGAACGGCGCCGTCAACTATGAAAAGTTCGGTGAGCTCCTCGACATGCAGATCGAGGGAGGCACCCGCGCCATCATCGTCTGCGGCACCACAGGCGAATCGGCCACTCTTTCTCTTGAAGAGCATGCCGAGGCAGTCGATTTTGCCGTAAAGTATATAGCCGGCCGCGCTACAGTTATAGCCGGCAGCGGCAGCAACGATACCAACGCCGCCCTGTTCCTCTCCCAGAGTGCCGAAAAGTCCGGCGCTGACGCGCTATTGATGGTTACCCCTTACTACAATAAGGCCACTCAGCTCGGTCTGATAAAGCACTATAACTTCGTTGCCGACCGTGTTAACATCCCCATCATCCTTTATAACGTTCCCAGCCGCACGGGCGTCGGCTTTACCGCCGATACTTACAAGGAACTTTCCAAGCATCCTATGATCAACGGCGTAAAGGAAGCCTCGGGCGATCTCAGCCTCGTCGTAAGGACACGCGCCCTCTGTGGCGACGACCTGTATTTCTGGAGCGGAAATGACGATCAGACCATTCCCATCATGTCCGTAGGCGGCAAGGGCTCCATTTCCGTCCTTTCCAACTTCCTGCCCCACGTCGTTTCCGATATATGCGATCTCTGCCTTGCCAACGACTTCAAGGCGGCCATGGAGATACAGAACAAGTACACCGAGCTCATGGACGCGATGTTCATCGAAGTGAACCCGACTCCCGTAAAGATCGCCATGAACCTGCTCGGCATGGATGTCGGCGAGTTGCGCATGCCTCTTTGCGAAATGCTCCCGCAGAATCTTGAAAAGCTCAAGAGCATTATGCGCGCCCACGGCCTCAAGCTCGTCTGCGACTGAGTTTTTCAAAAACAGAGAAAGAATGATATTATGCTGAAGATAATAATTTCCGGCTGCTGCGGAAAGATGGGCCATGTTCTCGCTGATATCTGCTCTGCCGACAAGGATATCGAAATAGTTGCCGGCTTTGATTCCGCAGGAGTGCAGTATTCGGATTTTCCCGTCTTTACCTCCCCTGCCGGGTTTGACGGCACGGCTGACGCGCTTATAGATTTTTCAAATCCCTCCGCGCTGGACGGGCTCATAGAATTCGGAGTATCGAAGCACGTGCCTCTCGTACTATGCACGACGGGCTACACCCCCGAGCAGCTTGAAAAGATTATCGCCGCCTCGGAAAAGACAGCCGTATTCAAATCCGCAAATATGTCCGTGGGCATAAACCTGCTGGCCTCTCTTCTCAAGAAGGCCGTGGCCGCGCTCGGCCCGGATTTCGACATTGAGATCGTAGAAAAGCATCACAACCGCAAGCTGGACGCCCCCAGCGGTACGGCCATACTCCTGGCTGACGCGCTCTCCTCGGCTATGGAAGAAGCGCCCGAGTACGTATATGAGCGCCAGAGTGTCAGGCGGCCGCGCGGCAAGCAGGAAATAGGCATTTCCGCCGTGCGCGGAGGCACGATACCGGGCGAGCATGAGGTCATCTTCGCCGGTCTTGACGAAGTGATCACCTTCAAGCACACGGTATACTCCAGAGACGTTTTTGCCGCAGGCGCCGTAAAGGCGGCGAAGTTCATAGCCGGCAAGCCTGCCGGAATGTATGATATGAGCAGCGTCATTTCAGGCGTCTGAAATTTCGGGATAATACAAAACTCACACGGCACTCGTAATGTGCGAATGCCGTGTGTTTTTTTGCGCGTTGAAGACTGTAAGCAGATCAATCAGTATTTATGTGTACTGAATGAGTCCGATCAATAATGGATAAAAAAAGAGGCACGACTTCGGTCATGCCTCTTTTATGCTTTTTTTTGTTCAGGCAAGATAGAAATGCCAGACGCCGTCCGCGGTCTTCCGCTTTGCTATGCCCTTCCCCACAAAATAGTTGAGATGGGCTATCGCTTCGCCGGTGGCTGATACTCTCAGCTCTGGAGTGAACTTGCTCCAGTCGCCGTCCATAACGTTCCAAGTGAGCTTGGAAGCGACCTCAAAGGCCGTGGCGCCGGGATTGTTTTCAAGAACCAGCCTCGCCTCCTCCAAACGCACCTTGTGATGCACGAGGATCTCGTCTATGCGCTCGTGGCAAGTGCAGTAAACGCCTCTGTGAGCCGGCAGAGGGATGTCTATCTCAAGCTCCTTGAGTCTGGAGACGTTCTTGAGATACGCGTCGAGAGGATCCTCGTCCTCGTCCCAGCAGGATATGCCGGGCGTAATGTCGAAAAGAATGTTGTCGCCGAGGAACATGAGGCTGTTATCCGCCATGTACAGGCAGGTCAGGCCGGGCGAATGCCCCGGGCAGCTGTAGCATCTGAGCTCGTGTCCGCCGTAGTTGAGGATATCGCCGTCGTGCAGATAATCGTAATCTATGAGCATGACCCTTGAGGCCCTCTCCTTTTCGCGCTTGTCCCTGCGTTCCTTGAAGGTGCGGTAGAACTCTTCGCTGAATCCCATAAGCAGCATCTGGTCGAGCGGCCAGTTCCAGCGAGTTTCCTTGCCGAGCGCGAAATCGCGGAGGTACTGCCCGTCTTTTTCGCCGATGTATATCTTGACGTCGGGATGCTCCCGCTTTATGCTCGATGCGGCCTCCGCGTGGTCGACGTGGCTGTGAGTGAGAAAAATATCGGTATTTGTAAAGTCGGCGCCGAACTCAGCCATCTGGGACCTGAGGGTCTCCTGGGTATTGGGCTCGTCGTACCCCACGTCTACGATGAGGTTTCTTTCGTTCCCCTTCCCGAGGATCAGGTAGGAATTCAGACACTGCAGCGGGCCGAACATCGGAACTTCGATCTTATATACTCCGTCGATTATTTTCGTGCTCATAAACTGTCTCCGATCATACTTTTTATATATTGCGATTATACTACTTGTCCGGCTCGCGCGCAAGTTAATAAGTTACACCTTTTGCCAATAATATTTATAACATTACACATAAAAAAGCGGACGGCGCACACCGTCCGCTTGTATTACAGGCTTATTCGGCCTCGTCTGTCTTGGACTCTTCGATTATCTTTGCCTGGACCATAGCCGGGACTTCTTCGTAGCGCTCAAACTTGAAGGAGAAGTATCCGCGGCCCTGAGTCATGGAACGGAGATCGATAGCGTAGGTCGACATCTCGGCCATGGGGACCTCGGCCTCTACTACCTGCAGGCCGCTGCCTGTAGGAGTCATGCCCATTACGCGGCCTCTTCTCTTATTGAGGTCGCCGATTATATCGCCCATGTAGCTGTCGGGAATCGTTACGGCCAGAGAGCCGATCGGCTCGAGGATGACGGGGTTGGCCTGCGGCAGGCCAGCCTTGTAAGCGAGCGTAGCAGCCATCTTGAAGGCCATTTCGGAGGAGTCGACGGGATGGTAGGAGCCGTCGTAAAGAGTGGCCTTGAGGCCGACTACCGGGTAACCGGCGAGAACGCCCTTCTGGATGCACTCACGCAGACCCTTTTCAACTGCCGGGAAGAAGTTCTTCGGAACGCTGCCGCCGAAGACGTTATCGGCAAAGATGAGGTCGTCCGTCTCGTCCTGGGGCTCGAACTCTATCCAGACGTCGCCGAACTGGCCGTGACCGCCGGTCTGCTTCTTGTGGCGGCCCTGGACCTTGACGCTCTTGCGGATCTTTTCGCGATAAGCGACGCGAGCCGGAGAAAGAACGACTTCTACGCCGAACTTATCCTTGAGTTTGGAGCACAGAACGTCGAGCTGGATGTCGCCCGCGCCGGAAACTACGAGCTGCTTCGTTTCGGAATTGTTGACCATGGAGAAGGTCCTGTCTTCTTCGCTGAGCCTTGTGAGGCCGGCGGCTATCTTGTCTTCCTGGCCCTTCGTCTTCGGGGCGATGGCCATGGAATAGCAGGGCTCGTCGAACTCTATGCCCGCGGCGGCGACGGGATTCTTGGAATCGCAGAGCGTATCGCCGGTGGCTGCGTTGCCCAGCTTGGAGGCGGCGCCGATATCGCCGCAGATTATCTCCTTGACCTCGATGCTCTTTTTGCCCATCATGGTGTAGATGTGGCCGAGCTTTTCGGTGGTGCCGGTGCGCGGATTGGTAAGTACCATATCGGCAGCGAGAGTGCCGGAAAGGACCTTGAAATATGAGAACTTGCCGTACTGGTCGGAAAGCGTCTTGTAGATGATCGCGCTGACGGGCTCCTCGGGCTTAATCTCGCCCGCGGGATTGTCCAGCGGGGACGGGAAGATATTAACAATGGCGTCAAGCAGCTCGAAGGTGCCGGCGCCGGTCATCGCGCAGCCGCAGAACACGGGAACGAGAGACTCTTCGGCGAAGCCCTGCTTGAGAGCGGCATGTATTTCCTCGGAGGTGAACTCCTCGCCGCCGAAGAACTTCTCCATGAGCTCCTCGGAGGTCTCGGCGATGTTCTCGTTGAGAGCGTCGGTGAGCCTGGCAAGCTCGGCTTCGGCGGAGGCGGGCACGGGGACCTCGGCGCTCTTGTTGCCGTTCATAGCGTACGCCTTACGGCTGATAACATCGACGATAACGATCTTTCCGCCTTCCTTCACGGGGAACATCAGCGGGCAGACGGTGTGGCCGAACTTTTCCTTGAGGGCGGCTATCGCTGCGTCGTAGTCGGCGTTCTCTTCGTCTATCTTGGATATATAGATAAGCTTCGGGAGCTTTTTATCGGTAAGCTTTTTCCAGGACTTCTCGGCGCCTACGTTCACGCCGTTCTTCGCTTCAACGACGATGATGCCGGCGTCGGCAACACGGAGAGCCTCCGCGACTTCGCCCGCGAAATCGAAATAACCCGGAGTATCGAGAATGTTTATTTTGCAGTTTTTATAGTTAACGAAGAGCGTGCCGATGGAAATAGAGATCTTGCGCTTGATCTCCTCCGAGTCATAGTCGCTGACGGTGTTGCCGTCTGTGACTTTACCGAGGCGGTCAGTTCCCCCGGTCAAAAATGCCATGCTTTCGGCAAGGCTGGTTTTGCCGTTGCCGCCATGCCCCAAAAGGCAGATATTGCGAATGTCTTTTGTCGAGTAGCTCATTTGCAAGTTCCTCTCCTTCTAAAATTGAACATTGAAAATTATACACTAAGCAGAACTTAATTACAATAACATTTTTAGATATTTTAATACTTTCCCGCAAGGTTTCCCATCAGGAACACCGGTATAGCCCAAAGAAGCATGTATATGAGCATGTTTGCGCAGCTGAGCGAGCCGAAAGCGCCCTTGAAAGCAAGAAAGCACGTAAGGAGCATTCCGACTACGGAACAGAGGATAGATATAACCGCGGAGATCCTTGCGCTGAAGACTACGTGGCGCGCGCCGCGTACGGTATCGGCAAGAGGAGCCAGCCCTTCCCTGCAGAGAGCGGCAAGCGGAGTATCGCCCGGCTTTTCGCTCTCCGTTTCGGAGAGCGCGTAGCGCTCGCCTATCGTCAGAAACTGCGCCTTTTCCATGGAGATCTTGAATTTCTGTGATATCATCTGCGGTGAAATATTGAAATCTCTCACCGCGAAGAGCGGGATTATCCGCGTACTCAAAAGCGAAAGAAGCGCGCCCTGAACGGAGTTCGCGGGGGTATAGTTTACCGCGAAAACACCGGCAAGCTCGTTGTTTATCGCGGAAAAGACCGCCGTCTTGACGCTCAGCTCCTGAGGGAGCCTTATGCCCATGAGGTTCATGAATCCGGAAGAGCCTACGTATACCTTCTCCCCGTTTATCACGGCGCCCATTCCCCCTGCCTCGTAGAAGGAAAAGTCCGCGCAGTGGAGCTTGTCGCCGTCCTGGTTTTTCAAAAGGTCGGCAAATATCTCCGTCAGACCGCAGCCTGAGCTTATTATCACGCTTGCCGTATAGGAAACTACCTTCTGCATCGAATTGCCGGGGAAGATCCTTATGCCGTTAAGTGTAAGAGTGCCGGTGGGAAATATGTCTTCGTCTCTTATGACCACGCCGACAGCCGAGGAAATGTCTCTCGCGCCGGACCAGCCGGCAATCGTTGCGCCGGAGCGCATGAGCTTTTTGGCGACCTTGTAGAACGGATAGGCAAATATGAAAAGCGCCGGGAATGAAGCCGAAACGGCAAGCATTGCCGAAAACGTATGTATAAAATCAGCCGGAGTTTTGTTTATTACAGAGGATATAACAGCAAGCACCAGCGCCAGCCCTATCAGTATCGGGGCGGCGAGCTCATATACCGTTTCGCAGAGATCCGGCCTCTCCGTTCTCCTGACGAAGCCGTCGAGCGGGTAGTGAGTTTTGTTCAAAACGATGCCGTTTTCGATCTTCTCCGTCTCTGCCATAAGCGTATATGGCTCGGAGGAGATAGAGGCCATCGAGAGAGAGCAGCGGAGCGCGGTGCACTGCGTTCGCACGCCCCAGATGGCAAAGGTCATGGAAACGGCGGATATCGGCGAAAAAGGCAGCCCGAGGCCGCTATTGCCGGTCACGGATGCTATTATGGAATCCATTATGGTAAATACGCACGAGAAGCACACCAGCGTTTCCACGCTGAAGCTCCTGCGCTGCAGATCTTTTATACCGTAGAGGAAGATATCTATACCGAGGCCGACTGTAACGACTTCCATAACAAGAAGCACGAGGCTGAGGAGCTTTACGTTCTTCAGGGCTTCAGGCAACGGCAGACCGAACGAAAAAGCAAGCGCGAAGTAGCACATGAAAAACGATATAATCGCGGCAGCCGAGCCTCTGAGCAGCAGAGAGTTTACCGGCACTCCGTATACCCTCGAGGCTTCCGCCACGGAAAGTTCGGGGGCTTCCGGCTCGGAATAAATCTCTTCTTCCTCGGGGGGAGCTTCCTGCGGCTTTTCGTCCCTCTTCCTTGGGCTGTTGTCCTTCGTTCGGCGAAGATTCCTTTTTCTCCGCGATTTAGGAGCTGAAGGCTGAGCTTCTTCCTCCGCTTCGGTGAATACGTCCTCTTCTGTTTGGGGCTCGTCCGGGATTATCTCGGGTCCTTCTTCGGCTCCGGACGCGTTATCCTGTGTGTTTCCACGCTGGGCAAGACCCGCAAAAAACGAGAGAAGACTCTTTTTCCGCGGCTTTTCTTTCGCGATATCGGGTTCCTCCTCATTTTCCGCTTCCGGAGTTTCCTGCGCCGGCTCGGTTTCCCATGGAAGATCGTCACTGGAAAATTCCGCAGTAGTTATCTCTGCCTCTTCCCGCGCTTCCTCTGAGGAATGACCTTCCTCTTCATTGAGAGAGTCGGGATCCTCGCCAAGTATCTCCGCGGTTTTCTCTGCGAGCTCTTTGCCGGAAAGGCGCTTTTCACCTTCAATGAACGCCTGGGCCTTATACTCGGCGAGTATGGATTCCAAAGAATACCCTGCTTCATTTTCATTATTCAGTTCAGGACGTTCTTCGCTCATTGAAAATGCCTTTCTGTGTTATTATATCCCGCGCTGACGCATCGCTTCGTATATCAGAAGCGCCGCCGAAACAGAGGCGTTGAGTGAGGAGACCTTTCCCCTCATTGGTATAGATACGAGAAAATCGCATTTTTCGCGCACGAGCCTGCTCATGCCGTCGCCCTCGGAGCCGATAACTATGGCCGCAGGGCCGTTAAGCGAGGTCTCCCAGACAGATGCGGGAGCGTCTGCCGCAGTGCCGTATATCCACACGCCAAGTTTTTTCAGCTTTTCAATCTCAGCCGCGATATTCGTTACGCGGGCCACGGCCATATGCTCGACGGCGCCGGCTGAGGTCTTCTCCACAGTCGCCGTGACTCCGGCGCTCCTGTGCTTCGGGATGATTATCCCATGCACGCCCGCAGCCTCCGCCGTGCGTATTATCGCGCCGAGATTGTGCGGATCGGTTATCCCGTCGCATATTATCACCAGCGGCGCCTCGCCTCTCTGCGCGGCTATATCGAGTATATCCTCTACGGACGCATATTCCTTGATGGCCGCGAGAGCTATTATTCCCTGGTGCGAGCCGCTCTCGCTCATGGAGTCAAGCTTGCGGCGGTCGGTTTCGGAGACTACGGCTCCTGCCGCCCGGGCCTTTGCCGCGAGGGCCTTCAGAGTGGCGTCCGTATCGCCGGCGGCCACGTAAACCTTGTCCAGCCTTCGGCCCGCACGCAGGGCCTCGGAAACGGCGTTTCTGCCCTCAATCAAGGCGCCGTTTTCTTCATTAAAGTCTTTCTTCATCGTCAAATGTATTTTTTCAGAGTTTCGGCCATATCCGTTCTCTCCCACGTGAGGTCAAGATCGGTCCTGCCAAAGTGGCCGTAAGCAGCTATCTGCTTGTATATCGGTCTTCTGAGATCTAACTTTTTGATTATTGCGGCCGGTCGGAAATCAAATACTTCGTTGATTATTTCCGCTATGCGCGCGTCCGGCAAAACGCCCGTGCCGGCAGTATCCACAAGCATGGATACCGGGTTCGCCACGCCTATGGCGTAAGCGATCTCTATCTGGCACCTTTTTGCCAGCCCCGCCGCGACAATGTTCTTCGCGGCATAGCGCGCCATGTATGCAGCCGAACGGTCGACCTTCGTCGGGTCTTTCCCGGAAAAAGCTCCGCCGCCGTGGCTGGCATAGCCGCCGTAAGTATCGCAGATTATCTTTCTTCCCGTGAGGCCGGAATCGCCGACCGGACCGCCTACGACGAAGCGGCCGGTGGGGTTTACGAAAATGCTGGTATCTTTGTCGATAAGAGATTCCGGTATGACCGGCTTTATTACCTTTTCGATCACCGCTGCGCGCAGATTGTCTATGGATATTTCTTCAGAATGCTGCGTGGAAACGACTATCGCTGGGCAGCGGACTATCTCCCCCGCCGGGCCGTATTCTACCGTTACCTGCGCCTTGCCGTCCGGCCGGAGCCAGGAAAGCTCGCCGCTCTTTCTCACGGCTGCGAGACGGCGCGTAAGCTTATGCGCGTATGATATCGGGGCGGGCATGAGCTCTTCCGTTTCGTCGCATGCAAAGCCGAACATCATGCCCTGGTCTCCCGCGCCGAGGTCGCCTTCGGCGGCGTTTCCGCCCTTGAGTTCATACGAACGATCGACGCCCATGGCAATATCAGGGCTCTGCTCGTGTATGGAGGTAATGACAGCGCAGGAATTGCCGTCGAACCCGTATTCGGGATGATTGTAGCCGATATCGTTTATCGTGCTTCTCGCTATGCCCTGGATATCGGCGTAGCAGTCTGTCGTTATCTCGCCCATCACGAGTACCATACCCGTGGTCGTAGCACATTCGCAGGCCACGCGCGCAGTGGGATCCTGGCTTATGATGGCATCAAGCACAGCGTCGGATATCTGGTCGCAAATCTTGTCCGGATGCCCTTCGGTAACTGATTCAGAAGTAAAAACTCTGTTTTTCATTTTGATCCGCCTTTCATCAGTAGATATGGAAATGGGCACAAAAACCCATAATGTATTTAACTTTTTTATTTTAGCATATCGCAAAGAAAATATAAAGGGTTATTTTTGAATTCGGGTATTTTTAAATTATTTGAAAACAATGTCCGCTCTCCCCTTCAGCGGCGCAGCGAAGTATTTACATTTTCCGGTTTTGCGGTTAAAATATTAGATACCCATTGAAGGAGGTATGCGCTTGAAATCGCTGAACCGCGCCATAGACAGATTCTGCGCGCGCCATCCCCGTTTCGGGATAAGGCGCCTAATGCTTTACATTATAATTTGCAACGCAGCCGTAACCCTGCTTGCCAGGATGTCCGGTGAGAATATGCTCTCGCTCATATACTACTTCTACCTTCTCCCGGATCGCATCCTTAAGGGCGAAGTATGGAGGCTCGTGACGTTTATCTTCATACCTAATTCGGGCAATCTTATCCTTGTGGCGATCACGCTCTATTTTTACTACGTCATAGGTTCGATGCTTGAGAGGCAGTGGGGCACCGGAAAGTTCACTATCTACTACCTGACCTCTATGCTGCTTTACATCATTTTCAGCTTCGTAATGTATTTCGGGTGGCGACTGATAATGCTCAACGTCACCGGCTACTTCATCAACCTTTCGCTTTTCTTCGCGTTTGCTACGCTTTTCCCGGACGCGGGAGCGCTTCTGTTTTTCATTATTCCCGTCA
>JAEEGL015407112.1_pt1 | contig 15750 bp, 1 predicted proteins | sample 9134231 | NCBI WGS metagenome assembly JAEEGL01 (sample SAMN16246548, study PRJNA631951) | gut metagenome | biome: gut microbiome; feature: rumen; material: fiber-attached | host: Bos | place: Iran: Karaj | collected 2018-10
AAAAATTTAAAAAATAGTTAAATAAAAGATTTATTTAAAAAAAAAAGTTAATTAAAAACAAATAAAATGGAATCTTCAAAAAATCAAGAAGATAAAGTCATCTTTTTATATTCACCAGCATCTAAAGATTTAATCACAGAAAAAGACTTTTCATTAGAATCAAATTTTCCTTTTAAATGTGAAAAAGAAATAAAAGAAGAAGATTCAACAATTCTATTATTATCTTCAAATTTTGATCTAAATAAATTAAAATCAAATCAAAAGTATACAATATTATTACAAAAAAAATATCAATCAAATGAATTTCAATTATTTAAAGGAGAAAACTTTTTATTTAATATTGTTTTTCAACCTAAAATTTCAGTAGGATTTTTCTCATGGGGAAAAAAAGAACAAAAGCCTCCAGAAATAAAGAAAATAAGTGATAGAGAACAATATAAATATTTTGTTGATGATTATATCAAAAAAAATAATTTACAAAAATCTCATGCTAGAGAAGCTCTGAATAGAGATGTTGTTAAATTATTTACTAATCCTTTTGATTTTGCTTTTTATTTAGATGTTTTTAAAGATGTTTTTTCATCAAAGTTTATAAAAAATTTATTGGCTTATTTCAAAATTGAAAAAATGATATTTCCTGAAAATTTAAATCCTAAAACTCATTCTGCACTTATGAAATTATTTTTAAAAAAAGGAAAAACAATAATTGATAAGGTTCAAGGAAATAAATTAGTATTTGCTCAAAAGTTATATATTATTCTTCTTTATTATTTTTATTATTTTGTTCCAAATTCATTAAAAGAAATGTTAGACGAAGGAAAAGGAGAATGTAATGTTGATTATTATGATTTATTTATTGAAAATGAAAAAATATTTACAGTACCAAATGATAATTCATTAGAAATTATTTTTTATTATATTAAAAGAGTTGAAGATATAATTTGTTTAATGAAAAAATTTTCAAAATTTTATAATTGTTTAAAATCAATTCATAAAAATATAGATAAAATATCTGAATTATGTGAAAAAGAAAAAAAAAATTTAAATATTAATGATATACCTAAAAATCCAGAAGAAGAAAAATTAAATGAAATACTTTCAATCTTAAATGATATTAAAAATATGGAAAATGAAAAACATATAAAAATATTATCTCTTGATTTAAATTTTTGGAAACAAATAATTTCAAATTGTGGAAATGAAAAAAATGACTTAGATAAATTAATGGAAATATTTTCAGAAAATGAAGATGAAATGCAAAAAGAATTAAAACCTTTAATTGAAGATAAACAACATGAAATTTGTCAAAAAGCAATTATTCAAAGTCAAGACAAAAATAAAGAAATTTTAGAATGGGTTAGTATGGATCCTATGTTTAAAAGAAAAAAAGGGACAGATGATCAGAAAAAAGATATTGATGTGATTTTAAAAAAAATTGATTTTGAAGAACTGAATAAAAATTCTAAAGAAGATATTGAATCTTTTTTTAATATTTTAAAAGAATTGAAATTAAAAGAGATATTGCCTAATAATATATATATAAATTTTTGTAATGGGTTAATTGATAAAATTAAAAGATTTGAATCTTTTAATTATATTTATGAATTTATTGATTTTGAAGATAAAGAATGGAAAATATTAAATGTAGTTCATAGAAAATATTTAGAATTAATAAATCAAACAAAAGGAAAAAATGAAAAATTTCAAGAAATAACAAATAAATATTTAAGTGAAAATATGAAAATAGGATATATAAATGAAATAGAAGAAATATTATCAAAAATAGAAGAAATATTTGATAAAGAAAATATAAAAATTTTATATATGAATTTTATAGAAGTATTTATAGGAAATGAAAAACTTACTTCAAGATTAGTAAAATATTTTTCTGGAAATTTAAAAAAAGCAACAGATGCAGCAATTAAAGTATTATTAAATGGAATTAAAAATGAAAATGCTCTAAAGCAACTTTTTAAAGATTTTAAAGATTTAACATTTTCAGAAGATGAATTTTTTCAAAAAGAAGAAAATGAAAATATTAAAATTCTAAGAACAATTAATGAATTTGGATATATTAAATCTGGTTATTTAGATGGCACTGAATATTATAAAATAATTTCTGAACTTTCAAATTCTATTATACAAAAATTAAAAGAATATAATTTTGATTCTGTCATTGCAAAAACTATAAAAAATTTAGGAAAAGATTTTGAAGAAAGATTAAATATAATAAATTTTAGTGATACTGATATTAATTATTCTTTATTAATTGAAAAAATTAATAATTATTTAACATGGGAAGATAAAATTTCAGAAATTAATAAATTTATGAATTTTTTTTCATTAATTGATGAAGAAATTGAAAAAAGAAAAGTTAATGAATTAAATCAAGATTTTAATCAAAAAAATGTAAATGAAATTCTTAAAAAAGAAACAGAAATTAATAATATTATAAATGAATATTATGAAAAAGCAAAGGAAGTAAATGAATTACATCAAAGTGAATTTTTTAATAGTTTATTTAAAAAATATAAAGAAGATGAAGAAAAAGATCCTTTAGGTTATGCAATAGAAGATTTTGAATCTTTAGAAGATTTATTCGATGATAAAAAATTTTCAGAAATAAAACCAGAAATTTTTAATTTAATTTTAAAAGAAATTAAATCAAAAGAATTTTTAGAAAAAGAATTTAAATTTCTTAAAAAACATTTTAAAAAAGAAGATTTAGATACATCATTCATTGAATCTCAATTAATGATATTATCATCAAAAAATAAAATGATAAAATCAATAAATGGTATTTTAATATTAATTGAAGAATTTGAAGTTAATCAAGGAGATTTTTATAAAGAATTGAAAAAAACTAAAGATGATTTAGAAATAAATACTGAAGTAGATAATTTAAAAAAAAATATTGAATTTTTAAATAAAAATAAAATAGATATAAATAAACATTATATGATAATAATAAATAATTTAACAGAAAAAATAGAATTAGTAAAATTTTTAAAAGATAAAGATGAAAATGATTTAAGAAATTTGGTTGAATTTGTCGGAGAAGATGATAATAGTTCACTTAAAGTAAGTGATATACAAGATTTTTTAAAATGTGTTAATTTTATGAATGAAATAAAAGCTTTTAAAAATGAAAATGATGATAAATTTTATAAAGAAATTATTCATTTATGTAATAATGAAAAATATAGAAATATTGAAGCATACTTTGAAAACGTGAATCAAAATTTTTATGAAATAAAAGATTTATATAATAAAAACATTGATAAATCAGAATTTACAAAACAAAAAATAAAAGATTTATATAAAAACTCATTATTTAAAATAAGTAATTCAAATGGAAATTTTTCTTGTGTAGTTTTTTATTCAAAGGAGTTAAATAAAAAAATATTATATGAAGAAGTTCTTGAAGTGAGAGATAGATCTCTATTAAAAAAAAAAGATGAAGATGAAAAAGGTGAAAATTTTTATGAAATTGCACAAGAATTTTCAAAATTAATCAATAAAATTGATAATTTAATTGATTATATAAATGAAGTTTCAGAAAGAGGATACCCAGAAGATATTTCATATATAATTAAGATTATAGATGGAAAAATGAGTTTAAATGATAAAAGCAACAAAAAATATGATATAGATAAAGTTAAAGATAATTTATTTAAAGTTTTAAAAACCCAAATTTTTGAACAAGAAAAAGCATATATGAATAACTCTATTACTAGGTTTTTATTTGGAAGATATTTTTATAGAATTACACAATATTTAAGATTTGGAAAATGTGATATAACTCATTTTTTAAAATATATCACAAATAATAATTATAAGCAGGATATTGAGTATATTTATATTAGCGATAATAAAAATAATCCCATGTTAGATTCAGTAAATAATTCTACTAAATTTTTAAAAAAATTATTAGAAGAAAGTAAAATTACTGAGGAAGATATTTTCAAACAAAATATTATAAAAAATGGGAATCACAGCAAATTAAAAAGTTATTATTCTTATAAAGATGATATACCTCAAAATATTGTTAAAATATATCAAAATTTAACAGGAAATCCTCCATTAGCACAAACTATTCTTTTATGTAGTAAATTAACAACAAATGGAGAAATTACTGCTTTTATGTATAGAGCAATTTTATGTGAATATAATGTTCTTTTTTCAATTGTTAATTTTGAAATTTTAGAAACTGAAAAAAAGCAAATTATATTTGGACTTTTAAATAAAATATATGATGAAAATTATAAAAAAATGAAATCTTGTTTAATTTTCATTTATCATGATAATAATTCTGATTTTATTCAAGATATTATGAAAAAACCAAATCATGAAAATTTAAAATTAAATGATAATACAAATCTTAATGATATTCAAATAAATGATAATACCATTGAAGTTTATTATTCAAATGCTTGTGGAGTTGGAAAATCTTTTTCAATTAAAAGTAAAATTGAACAATCTAAAAAAGAATATAAATATTTTCCAATAGGAGGAGATTTTACAATATTTAATTTAAATGATAGATTAATGAAATTAAATATAAATGACAATTCAGTTTTACATATAGATTTATCTGATACAAATAGAGTTGATATAATGAAAGATTTTCTTTTTTCTTTTTTAATAACTAAAATATATTCTTGTGGTGATAGTGTTTTTTATTTGGGAAATAATATAGAAATTAAAATTGAAGTTCCTTTTGGTTTTATTGATTTTTTCCAAAAATTTCCAATTTTAAAATTATTTAAAAAAAATTTAATTTCAATAGATGAAATGCCTCCTTTAAAAATTGAAAGTGAAGTTGATTCAAATATGCAAATAACATGTAATTATTTAAAATTATTTAAAGAAAAACAAATAAGTGAAAATAATCTTTATATAAATAAGATTTCAAAAAATGAATTTAATCCTTCTATTAAATCCACTCCATTAGATCAAAAAACATGTGAAGCTTTAATTAAGGAATACTTTTCAATTGAAAAACCAACATTTTATCAAATAAAATCTTTTGTGAATATAATAGCAAGTCAATTAAAGGAATTTACAAATAATTTTTATTTACAAGTTAAAGAATTAAAAGATATTGGTAAATTAAAAAATCAAAATGATTTACATTTAATAAGAGAATTTTTAATTAATGCTTTGATTAAAAATACAATGCATTTTACAAAAGGAGCTTACGGTAATTTAATTGAAAGTCAAGAAACTGCACAACAAATTCAAACAAATGAAGATGGAAATTTTAATGAAAATGAAATGTTAAAGAATGCAATTGATAGATTAACAAACAGAGAGGTTATTTCATATAAACAAATTAATCCTAGTTTAATATTTTCTAATTTAGATGGTAGTTCATTAAGTATAATTACGAATTGTGAAGAAAATTCTGAAGAATATAAATTATTAAGGAAATTATATAATTCAGATTCAGATGATAATAAAAGAAAATTAATAAATTATCAAAAATTATCTTCAGATGATTTTTTACCAGAATTAAAAAAAGTACTAAACTTGAAAAATGAAGTAGATAAAGAAATAGAATTAAAATGGAAAGAAGAAATAGAAGAAAATGGAGAAAAGAAAATGGTAGAAAAAACAAGAAAATTAAAATCAATAAAAGAAATAGTTGGTTCATATGTTTTTACAGCAGATAATTTTATAAAATTAATTTTAGTATTATTTAGAATTCAAGCAAACATTCCTGTTATAATGATGGGAGAAACAGGATGTGGAAAAACTTCTTTAATAAGAATAATGGCTCAATTAATGGAAATAAACATGAAAATTTTAAATATTCATGCTGGAATAAATGATGATGATATTAAGGATTTTATGATGGGAAAAACAAAAGATAATGATCAAAATTTATTAGACATAGAAGCTGAAAATAAAAGAAAAGAAAAAATTGAAAAAGAAAAAGAAAATATAAAAAAAATAGAAGAAATTTTTTTCGATGTTGAAAATGAAGTAACTAAACTTCCAAATGAAAGTGACGATGATTTTTTAATGAGAAAAGTTACAGAAATGAAAAATAGAAAAGCACAAATTGAAAAATTAAAAGAAAAAAATTTAGAAGAAGAAAAATTTAATGAAGGTAAGACTCAAATATGGGTATTTTTAGATGAAATAAATACATGTGATTCAATGGGTTTAATTAGTGAAATGATGTGTAAACATTCAATGCATGGTATTCCAATTTTTAAAAATGTTACTTTTATTGCTGCTTGTAATCCTTATAGAACATTTGTTAAAGAACCACAAGTTTCTGGTTTAGTTTTAAGAAAAGAAAAAAAAGTTTTAAATTTAGTTTATACTGTTAATCCTCTTCCACATAGTTTATTAAATTTTGTTTTTGATTTTGGAAATTTAACTCCAGAAGATGAAAAAAGATATATTGAAAGTATGGTTTCTAAAACTATTTTAAATACTTATGGTAGTGATATTGAAAAAAAAGATTATAATTATATTCAAAATTTAGCTGTTGAAACTATTGTGAAAAGTCAGAAATTTATAAAAGAGAAAAATGAAGTTTCTGCAGTTTCATTAAGAGAAATAAGAAGATTTAGTATATTTTTTGAGTTTTTCTATAAATATATAATAGATAAAAAAAATCATCCAGACCCAAATATAAATATGGAATATAAAAGTTTAACTCCTCAAGAAATCGGTTTAAGAACAATAAATTTATCTATATATTTATGTTATTATCTTAGAATTGCTGATAAAAATCTTAGATTAGAATTTTTAGGAATGATGGAAAAAATATTTCATCAACAATTTGATACAATCCCTTTATTTGAACAAAAATATATAATTAATAATATTAAAATAGATTCAGGAATAGCAAAAAATAATGCACTTTTAGAAAATATATTTACTTTATTTATTTGTATAAATACTCAAGTTCCAGTATTTATATGTGGTAAACCAGGTTGTAGTAAATCATTAAGTGTTCAATTAATATTCAAATCAATGAAAGGTGAAAATTCAGAATATCCCTTATTTAGAACTTTACCAAAATTAATAATGAATTCATATCAAGGAGCAATAACAAGTACATCAAAAGGAGTTTTAAAAATATTTAACAAAGCAAGAGATGTAATCAGAAATATGAAAAATAAAGATAAAAAAGATCAAGAAAAAATAATTTCAATGATATATTTTGATGAAATGGGTCTTGCTGAAATTTCTCCGAATAATCCTTTAAAAGTAATACATTCTCAATTAGAATATGATGAAAATGAAGATAAAATTTCATTTGTGGGTGTTTCAAATTGGACTCTTGATGCAAGTAAAATGAATAGAGGAGTTTATTTAGCTATTCCTGAACCTCAAGAAGATGATTTACAAGAAACTGCTTTAACTATTGCTGAATCTTATGATAATTCAATTAAAGATAATTATCAAGATTTCTTTGAAAATTTAGCTTCTACTTATTTTAATTATAAAAAAAGTTTACAGAGTATTCCTAAATTTCAAGATTTTCATGGAACTAGAGATTTCTATACTTTAATTAAAGATGCTGTTAAATTAATTCAAAATAATGTAAATCAAGAAATCATTGAACAAATTGGTGAACAAGCTTTAGAAAAAAATTTTGGAGGTTTACCTTCTGCTGATTCAAATAATCATAATTCTATTTATGTTATTAGAAAATTTTATAAAGAAAAATATGGTAATATAGCAGTCAGTGCTGATTATGATTCTATGAAATGTATAAAAGATAATATTAATGATAAAGATGGAAGATATTTATTAATTATTTCTCAAAGTTCAATTGCTCCTTATTTAATTAATAATATTATGGATGATTTAGAAAAAGAATATATTTTTTATTTAGGTTCCCGATTTGAAAGTGATAAATATGAAGAATATTCTGTTAAAATGTTAAATAAAATTTTATCATGTATGGAACAAGGAAAAGTATTAATATTAAAAGATTTAGAATTAATTTATCCTTCTTTATATGATTTATTTAACAAAAATTTCACAGTTGTTTCAGGAAAAAATTTTGCAAGAATTGCATTAGGTTCTTCTAATAACTCAATTTCATATGTTCATCCTAATTTTAAGTGTATAATATTAGTTGATGAAAATGAAATTGAAAAAGAAGAACCACCATTTTTAAATAGATTTGAAAAACATATTGTTTCATTTGAATCATTATTAATTAAAGAATATAGAGATATTTCTAAAAATATTTCTGATATGTTAGATGATATTGTTAATTTATCCATTGAATCTTCTCCTAAATATAAATTTGAATTAAAAAAGCAATTTATTAATTGTGATATTGAAGAAATTCAAGGATTAATTTATTCTTGTTTAAGAAAAAAAATAAAAAAAGAAAATTTACAAGAAGAAGTATTAAAAAAAGTAGTCCCAACTTTTTCACAAGATATTTTAGTATCTATTAAAACTTCTAATTTTGAAAATAAATATCCTGGAGTCATTGAAAAAATTCTTGATATTTATAAAGAAGGTGAACATACTAATTTATCAAACTTTTTAGAAAAAACAACAAATATTAAAAATATAATTTATACTTTTTCTAGTATTCATGAAAAAATTATAATTAAAAATAAAAATAATGGTAATACAATTAAAAATGAAAGTTTAGGAATAACATTTAAATCAGATTCAATAATGAAAATTTTAGTTTCTTCATTAAAAACAGAAAGTGATTTTGAAGAAACATTAAGAAAATTTTATCATGAGAGAGAGCTTAATATTTTAATGTTACAATTTTTACCTAATGAAACAGACAAAATGAATTTATTGAAATTTGCAATTGAAAATGATGAAAAAGAGAAAAAGCAAAAAATAAAAAATAAAATATTCATTTTTGCAGTTTATTTATATAGAATAGAAAAACCAGTTAAATTAACACCTAATCAAATGAGAATGAGAATGCAACAACAAAGAAATAAAAGTCCAGAACAATTAAGAAGAGAAAACGAAGAAAAAAAAAGAGAAGAAAATGCAAGAAAAAGTAGAATTATTCAAAAACAAAATTTAATTTCTCATTTATCTGATTTTAATCAAATTTTTATTGATAATTTAAATGGAATTAATGTTTCAATTGACGAAATTTTGAATAACTCAAATGAAAATATTTTCCAAAATAAACTGTTAATTGATTTAGATGAAGTAATTAAACAAAATACTTTTAATTCTTTTTCTTCAATAAGATATATATTTAAAAACAAAATAGGAAATTTAGAAAATAATAAATATCAAAAAGAAATAACTGAAAAAATAAATAAAAATGAGGAATTTAAAATTAAAATTAAAAATTCAATTCATAAAGAAATTCAAAAAGCAGAAAGTATATATTTTACTTTATTAAAGGATCCTTATGGAATTCAAAAAGATGATATTGATTTTATTTCTTCTTTACAAAAATATCAAATATATATTATAAGATTATATTTAATAAAAATTATAGTTAAATGTGAAAGAGAACATGTGTTATCTTTTTTATTAGAAGAAAAAAATTTACAAAATGAGATCTTAAAAAAAATTTTCGACGATTATTTCGAAAAATTAGATTTAAGTGAAGAAAAACCAAATTTAGAAATGAATGGTAATGAAATAGAAGTTCTTTTTGGACTTAGAATTCCTGGAATTAAACCAATTTTTGAAAAAATTTTATTATATGTTAATGAATTAAAAGATGAATTTTTCCTTAATGAAGAAAATATAAGAAACAATAAACATGAAGGAGAAGAATTAGTAAAAGAACAAAATAATTATAGAACTAAACAAGATATTATTATTAATAAAGTTGTTGGAGAATTTAAAAAACATAAATTATTTTTAGATTTAGAAGAAAAAGAGAATGAGCAGAAATTAAATGAAGAAATTATTAATTATATTATAGAAGACTATTTAATTATGTTTTTAGGAGTAAAATTTGATTGTGATTATTTATATTTGATAAAAATGTTAAATTTAATAATTAAACTGAGATATGGAGATGAAAAAGAAAAATTATTAAAACAAATTTCAAAAATTATAATATATTTAGAAAGTAATTCAAAATATATATATATCATATTAGAAATGTTTAATATGATATTTGAATATAAGAAAAATCATTATGAATTAATTGAAGAAGTTATAAAAGATAATAAAATAAATTATGAAATATCTGAAAGAAATCCAGAATGTAAAAAAGAAGTTAATTATTCTTTTTATATAATATTTGAAGCAATTATTCAACCTATTTTTAAAATGGAGTTTTTTGCTGATATTGAACAAGTAGTTTATTATGATTTCGTGAGAAAATGTAATAGTGTTCTTCAAAATGCTAATTTAGTTGAAATGAATTTAAGATTGTTTTCAAAAAATATTTTCCAATTAAAAATTTTTGTTAAAGTTGGAGAACATCTTTTAGAAAATAATGACGAAAATGAAAAAGGTCAAAATGATGTTGAAGGATTTAAAAAATTTATAGATTTAATAAAAAATGAAATTGATATTTTAAATCAAAATAATAATAATCAAAATAATATTGAAAAATTACAAAATATTTTAGAAGAAGAATATAAATTTTTAAAAAATAAATTTAAGGGACAAAAGTATGAATTAATTTTAGGAATTCTTGGAATAAAATTAGCACAAATTCAAAACTTAGAATATCACAAAAAAATATTACAAATCGTTCTTTCAGAAAAAGAACTTATATTAAGAGGACAAGCTATTTTTAGTGTAATTCTTGATAAAAGTATAATAAGTCCAAAAATAGGAAATGAAGAAAATAAAGAAAAATTAATAGATTATTATTTAAGTTTCACTAATCAAGAAAACAGTTTATTTGAGTTATTAGAAAAAGAAAAAAACCTTGAAAATAATATTTTGATTGATGAAATTTTATTATATTTATTTGAATCATATGTTAATTCCTATTTTGACTCAATTAATGGAGAAGAAGAGTATATTATAAAACAAACATTATTTGAATTATCTTTAGATTATTTAGATAAAAGTTTACTTTTTATTGATTCAGTTTTGAAAAAAAATGAAAATATTTTATATGAACATTTAGGATTTTTATTATCGGTTGGATATATAAAATGTTATATTGTAAGAATGATTGATATCATCACTGATATAAATAAATTGCAAAAAGCCGGAGATTTAAGAAGAATAATGAAAATAATTGAAGGACCTGTAAAAAATAAGTTTAGACATGTTGTGAAACTTTTTATACTAAAATTATTAAGAAATAAGGCAATTGATTATGAATCATTTTTAAAATATGATTTTGCAAAATTACAAATTGATTTTATAAATAATAAAGAAGAATTTAATTTTGAAGAAACTGTTGAAAATAGTTTAGATTACTTTTTCATTCCTTTGGATAATATTGAAAAATTTGATGAATCTTTTAAAGTGTATTTAACAGCAAATGAAAATACATTTACAAATGAAAAAGATTATTTTATTTCTTTAATTAAAGACCAGAAAAATGGATTTGATATTTTTATAAGCCATTTAATTAATAAATTACTATCAAATTATACCAGAGAAAATTATATTCAAAGTAATAAACAATTATTAGATAATTTTTCAAAATGGATTCTTGAAATATTAAATAATACCCAATCTCCAGAAATTTTTAAAGAATTTATAATGTTATTTGCAAATTCAGAAAAATTCCTTCAAACTCTTTCACCTAACATTCCAAAAATTCCAATAAATGAATATGAAATATTTTTATATTCCTTTAGATTAATTTCAAATTGTTTATTATCAGGTGAAAATAACTTTTATAGAAATTTATTATCCCCAAATATACTAAATGTGATTAAAGAAAATTACATTCCAGGAGAAGAACCAAATGAAAGTCTTATAATCAATTCAGCAAAAGAAATAGAAGAATTTTTGAGAACTACTCCAGATGGAGGAGACTTTATGAAAGCAGCATATATATGTCCATGTGGTCAATGGTATGATGTTCCTTCTTGTGGTTTTCCTATGTGTGAATCAAATTGTGGTGTTTGTTTTGAAAAAATAGGGGGGAACGATCATATACCTGTGAATAGAAAAAATCATTTCAGAATTTTTAAAAATGAAAAACAACAACAAAGTATATTACACTATTTTAGAAATTACTCTTGGTTTCCTCATCTTAATCTTCAATATAAAACTGTTGATGTTTTAAATAAAGAATTAGAAAAATCCATTAAAGAAGAACATAAAGGAATTAAAAATGTTTCTTTTGAGTTTTTTTATAATGAAAATAAAAATGTTAGAGAATTAAATCAAATTTCTTATAGAATTTTATCGTTTGTATTTTTTTCATATGTATTTTATGGAAAAGTTTTAGGATATATTGATGAAAAAACAATTAAAGAAACTTTAATTCCTTTTGGTTCAGAATCTCTTTATATTATAATTATAAAATCTTGGAAATTTATAGAAAATAGTTTAAAAGCAAAAGATATAAATGAAATTCAAATATTTTTGAATTTAATTTTTCCTAAATTAATAGAAATATTAAAATCAATTCCAAAAATTGAAACACCAGAAATTAGAAAAGATGTAGAAAAACAAGTAAAAGATTTAGTTGAAGAATCTATTAAAATATATGAGGAAAAAAAAAAGGAATATATTAAATATAACAATATATTTACTAAATCAGACATTGCTTCAATGAGATCTATTTTACAAGAATTATTTTCACCTTTATTATATAAAAATGAAGAATTTCCTTTCTTGAAATATTTTATGATTACTAATTATCCTTCAAAAAATAATTTAGAAGAAATATTGAAAACATTACCGAGATATAAACAAAGGTATCCAATTATAACTAATATACTCAGTGATGAAGGAGAAGTGGAATGTCTTCAAAATTTAGCTAAAATAAATCCTTTCTTAAATAGTATGATTGAAAATTATTCATATAAAATAACAAGAGACAAAGCAAAAGAGCTTAAAATTGGAGAAGAATTAAGAAGATTAAATAATAATATATTAAATAAACAATTTGAGAATTTTAAAGAAGGATGGAAGAATTTTTGTGATTTTTTAATAAAAAAACAAAACACTCCAAAAAAAGAAGAATATTTGTTAAAATATCGTTGTAGACCACCCATGGAACCTAAATATATAAAAGAAGAAGATCCCATTGCAAATGTATTAAATGATGATGGTGAATATCTTTTTGGAATGAATTTAGCAGCTGCTTATCAAAAATTTATCGCTTGGCAAACAAAAATAATATCTAATATTATATCAAATAATAGTCAAAATGGAGTTTTATTATATTTTAGAGACCAAATTTCAAAAGAAATTTATGCTCAAGATGCTACTTCAAGTGAAATTATTTCTTTTAATTTAAAAAATGAAAATTCAATGTTTAACAATTTAGAAGAGATAATTACTACTTTTTCAAAAAGAAATTGTTTAAACAATGATGGAAGTATAAATTATACAAATTATAAAAATATTCAATATGATTTTGATTCAATAGAAGAAGAAATAGGAAAAATAATACTACCAGGAAAAAAATCCTTTAAAGGAGATACTCAAAAATTTGTAACTTATGGATTTGAAGGTTATAGAGGAGGAAATTCAACTGTTATTTCAGATTTTATTAATAAATATAATCAAAATCCTCTTGAAAAGGAAGAAAGAAGAATATTATTTAATTTTTCTCAAGAAAGGAGAGATTTTAATAATTTTATGTTTTCTCTTCAATTGTTAATCTTTTATTTGAAAAATGAAAATTATCAACCAGACTTTTCAATTAAAGAAGCAATTGATAATGTTCCAGACTATGTTAATTTAGGAGAAGAATGTAAAGAATTTTTTGAAAATAATCCAAATTTCAAATTAAACATTTTAATTTCAATTTTTGAATACATTGAACTCTTATGTTACCCTCAAATAATAGAAAATGTTAATGATGATTATAAAGTAGATATTGGACAGGAAGAAATAGATAAAATAAATGCATATTTCAATGATAATCAAGAAGTAATAATTACAAAAAAATTAATTGCAACAACGGTTAGAAGATTAATTTCAAGATTTTTAAGTGGAAAAAGAGGAGAAAATGAAATAAAAGAAGATGAAAATTTATTATATTTCCTACAAGCAAAAGAAGAATTTTGGGGAAAAGATATATTTAATAATCCTAAATTTGATGAAGAATTTGAAAGTATGATTTATTCATTTACAATAAATGTTAATCAAGCAATAAAATTTTATGATGTTTTAGGAGGAGATAAAGAATTATTAGGAGATAAAAAAGAATTTGAGAATGTAGAGAAAAAAAAAGAAGAAGAAAAAGAAAAAGAAGTAAATGAAGAGAGAATAGTCGAAAATGTGATTAGAGGAAAAAAAGCAAAAAAGAAATTCATTGGATATTAAAAGTTTTATATAATTTAAAATATAATAAAATGTAATTTATTTATTTATTTTTTTATAAAAAAAAATTTTGCCAACAACTCAATGAAGAAGATTATATAAAAAATAAAAGTAAAAGAATAAAAAATAAAAGAGTTTAGGAAAAATATTAATAAATTTAATTATCTTTTATAAGTTTTAAATAATATTCTAAAATATTATGTTTTTTCAAAAAGATTTTCAAGGTTAATATCACTGGAAAAATATCATTTCAATATAATTAGAAAATATAGCTAGTTCTCTTAAAAAATATGTATAAAAAATGTTAAAAGAAATAAACAAAAAAAAAATATATAATAAAAATTAGAAGAACTTTGTCTCAACAATTGATTTAATAAATAATAAATAATAAATAAAAATAAAAAGATTTAGTAAATTATCATTTCTATTCGAACATATCATCATTTATTTTTAATTTGAGGATTTTTATTTTCATCTTATTTCATTATCCCTTCAAATATTATTTTTTTGTGTTATCTTAATCTTTCATATACATAAATAAAACATTAAGTAGTATAGTATAATTCATATTACTAAAAACATAATAATAATCAATATAGAGCAATTTTCACAAACCTTATAAAATCTTCATTATATCAATTTATAATATAAAACTAAATTCAAAAAATCAATGGATACATAAAGTAAATATAAGAAATTTAGAGAGATTTGACTAAGATTTAGATAAATTATCAAAAATCAAAAAAAACATTACAAATGCTTAAAAAACAAAAATCAGAAAATTTTAAAAAAATAGAATGAATATTTCTATTTATCTTATAATAGACTATATAAGGGCTCACTTATTTTGAGTCTTTATTTTCAATTCTTTTTTTTATGATACTTATGTTATTTATATAATAAGATTATATACTCTAAATAATCTAGGATTTTTGTTCTATATTTTGAAGTCTTTTAGAACTTATTGCATTTAAATTGATTTGAATTTCCAAAATCATTTTTTACTTATGAAATTTTAATAAATATTATAATAGTAATATCAGTTTTATGTACCTAAATTTTATCAATTCAAATTCTTTCTTTCCCTTTTTCTATTTTTTCTCATTATTTTATAAATCTTTCTATTATCATTAGTATCACCTTTCGGATTATAAGGATCTATTTCCCAAAATATTATTCCCAATTTATAATTTGACAGATAAGATAAGTCTAATAATTAACAAAATATTTATCATTAAATCCAAAAAAAATTCGTTATAATACCAAATTCATCATTCTAAAATTTATCAGAAAAAAGAACTAAAAAGGAAGAAAATGAGTTTTAATTATATTAATAGCAAAAATTAA
>JAEEGL010654029.1_pt1 | contig 15749 bp, 13 predicted proteins | sample 9134231 | NCBI WGS metagenome assembly JAEEGL01 (sample SAMN16246548, study PRJNA631951) | gut metagenome | biome: gut microbiome; feature: rumen; material: fiber-attached | host: Bos | place: Iran: Karaj | collected 2018-10
AAACTGCAAACTCACGGCCGATGTCAAACTGCAGGGCAACACGGCTAAGTTTACCACCAACATCATTTTCAACTACGGCCGTGTCGTCAAATACGACGAGACGGGTCTTCTCAACGGTAGCAAGGACAATGAGGTGCACCTCGCGTTCGACAGCAACGGCGCCGTTACGGGCAACTATGTGGGGGAGGAAACGGACATCAGGTTCAAGAACGGTTACGCCACCGACCGGTACGAGAATCTCTCGGGATATATCGACGACATCGATGCCGAAAAACGCGACATTGTCCAAAAACTGGCCGACGGTATCATCAACCCGGACTCTCTTATCGATTTGGGATATACGCTCTCCCAACGGCATTTTACCAACGCCAACGACAACTTCCTCCGCATGGTCAACGATGCCAGCTTTACAAACTATGCCTGGTGGAACGGCGGCAGCTCTCCTTTCAGCAGCCTCGACTTCGATTTCTGGGTGCTGAAGGAGGTCCGGCTGAAGTCCTATACGGAGTTCTATAGCATGATCAAATCCATGGATGTGGAACAACTCGGCAAACTGCAGACGGCACTGGAAGAGGGTAACGCTTACGAGGGCTTCTATCTCTCTATGCAGACGCGCAACATGATTCTGGACGATATTCCCACCCTTAAGATGCAGGCTCGCGAAAGAACGCGTAACGCAGCGCGCCAGAAGGTGCAGGGAAAACTGAACTCCGCTCTCTCGGGCAAAAAATATGAAATCGTGGAACTGGGTTTCAGCGATAACGACGACCTGGAGGCTATCACCTTTGATGTTTTCACGGACTACAGCACTGGTCTGGGCTATAAAACTACTCGCTGCACTTTGTCCAATCTGGGCAATTATCTTCCTACCGAGAAACAGGTGCGCGATGCCGTCACCAACGGTGTGATGGTTGAGAACGGCTGGGAGAGGGTCCAGGAACGTTACTTGGATGTCGAAAGACGAAACAGAGCTACGCTTTCGGCCATCCCCTCTGTCTTGTACGAGGACGTCGAAAAGGGCTATACGGACTACTACACGGCTCATATCAACAACATCAATGGCAACAGCATTTCCGCAGCGATGTCTGATCTCGACGCCATCTATGAAATGCAGGGCAAATACTTGCGGCTGGTGGAACTCAAACGCATCATCCTCAGCAACCACGACATCATCGTCAATATGGACGTCAAACATGGCGACCATATCATCGAGGCCTACCAGGCTTACTATGCCTCCTTGAACCACACTTTCTCCAGCCCGTCTCGCTTCGACGAGATGCAGCAAATCATCGACGCACAGACGCAGATTATCGCCGCCCTCCGCAGCGACAACGTCAAGAAATTGGATAAAAAAGTCAAGAAATCTGACGACAAGAGTATCTCCACCGTCCTCCAGCTCCTCTCTTCGGAACAATAGCCTCTCCTTACGGGCGTCGTTATGCTCTCCCTTGCCAACCTGTCGCGGTGGGCAACCTGTGCCAACTAGCGCTGCACCCACACCATCCGGGATTTCCCTCTGAAATCTTCTGCAACGGTTCCCCGGAAGCCTTCCGCTTCCATCACCTGCAGCGTCTCCGCTCCCAAACGCTCGTTTATCTCCACAACGAGCACTCCTTGGGGCGACAACAGCTGCTTTGCAATCTTTGCAAGGACTTGATAAAAGACTAGTGGCTCTTCGTCGGAAACAAACAGCGCCGTCTCGGGCTCCCAATCGAGCACGTTGTGCTGCATCTCGGCTCGTTCGCGCTCCATCACATAGGGTGGGTTGCTGATGATAAGGTCGCAGGGGTGGGGGAGTAGCTCCTGCCATTGTCTGTCCTTCAATATATCGGCTTGCACAAACTGGACTTTTACGTTGTTCTGCTCGGCATTTTCCCGGGCTTTCTGAAGCGCGCCTTCCGACACGTCTATACCCCATACCTCGGCTTCGGGCCACCGTTTCGCCAGTGCAATGGCGATGCATCCGCTGCCGCTGCAGAAATCCACTATCCGCTGCGGTGCCTTGTCGGATAGCCGCTCGAGGGTGCGCTCCACTATCTCTTCTGTTTCGGGACGGGGAATAAGCGTGGCTTCGTCGACTCCAATGCGGCAGCCGCAGAAATCGGTGTATCCTATAATGTGTTGTATAGGGCGGTAACGTTTTAAATCTTCTGCCGCCCAGTGGAAGCGCAGCAGGTCGGACTGGTTCACTGTCTCGTCACGACGCGACAGCAGCTCTGCATGGCTCCATCCCAGGAATCTCTCGAAAAGCATCCGTACAAACATGCGCAGCTCGCCCTCTGGATACATCCCTCCTAGCGTATCCATAAAGTATCGCTCTATATCGCGTACCCGATTCGACGCAAACCGCAATTCTGTTGTGTTCATCACTTTCTTCCAAAATCCGCGGGAATCTCCCCCCAATGGTCGGTGTCCCATTTTCGAATCTCTGTGGTGTAGCTGTTGTTGTGCAGCCATGCCTCTGCCCGGCGTATCACTTCGTATAGCGGTGCTGTCTCGGGTGTCAGCGCCAGCTTGGTGCGGCACTGCTTGGCACGTACCCAGTTGATGGCATTCACCGAGTCGGAGTAGAGCACTTGCTTCAGGTTGTTTTTCTTCAGGTAGGCCAGCCCGTGGACGATAGCCAGAAATTCACCAATGTTGTTGGTCCCTACGGCTGCCTTGTAGTGGAACAATGGGGTGCGGCTGGCGACATATACTCCTTGGTATTCCATCACGCCGGGGTTGCCGCTGCAGGCGGCATCCACAGCGATGGCGTCCAACTCGGGCTTTGGTCCCTCCACGTCGCTGCGCACCACCGTCATCCCTTCGTCGTCGATGCCGAGGAGGCGCTCCCCTTGGGTCTGGCGCTCCACGACGGATTTCGCCATCTCGGGACCGATGAGGAAAGCCTGCTCTGCCAGTGTGCGGCTCTCGTACGATTTATACTTGGCGCCGGCCACTCCTTTGATCTGCTTCTCGCACTCCGCCCAACTGTCGTAAACCCCCGGCAGGTTCCCCTGCCACACAACATAATATTTCTGCTTCTTCGCCATAAACTTTTTTTTGCGTAAAATGCCTAACCTGCCTAATTTGCCTAACTTATAAAAAAACGGTTGCGCGATTTCTCGCGCAACCGCCTAATTTCGAATCAGGAAAGCCTCTCCTTAGGCACCCAGTTCCAAACGTTTGAAACCGGTGCATTTGAGCTCCTTGTCAGTGCGGGCGATGAAATCCTTCACGCTGACTTTGCTTTCCATGATGTATTCCTGGTTCATCAGGGTGTTCTCCTGGAAGAATTTGTTCAAGCGGCCTTTGGCGATGCCTTCAATCTTGGCTTCGGGAAGGGTGCCGGCGGTCTCGGCGGCAACTTTCTCCTTGATTTCGCGGGCCATCTTGCCTTGCTCCTCGGTGATCCAGCCTTTGGCCATATTGGAATTGATATGGTCTTCGCTGTCTACGTGGGCGGGGTTGATACCGGCTTTCTTCAAAGCGGCGTCAACAGCCTTGCCGATAAGCTCTTCCTTGGTCTTCTCGCGGTAGACGTTCAGCTCGGTGTCGATGACATTCTGCGGAACGCTCTGCTCGTCGAGAGCCACGGGACGCATGGCGACAACCTGCATGGCGACGTTGTGTCCAACTTCGTCATATCCGGCCTTGTTCATTCCTACGATACTGGCCATACGGTTGCCCGGATGGATGTAGGCGTAGACGGCTTCGGCATCGATGGCGTCGAAGTGTGCCAGTTCGATCTTCTCGCCAATCTTGGCAATCTGGTCGGTAATGCTGTCGCTCACCTTGCGGCCGTTCAGGTCCATCTCCATCACCTCGTCCTTGGTGGTCAGGTGCTTGGCCATGGCAGCGTCGATAATGCTCGTGGTGAAAGCGACAAAGTCGGCGTTCGTGGCCACGAAGTCGGTCTCGCAGCTCAGCATGATGATGGCACCGTATTTGCCGTTGCTCTTTGCCAGCACGCAGACTTCGTTGGCGTCACGGTCTGCACGCTTGGCGGCTATCTTCTGACCTTTCTGGCGAAGCAGCTCGATAGCTTTCTGCACGTCGCCGTCGCATTCCACGAGGGCTTTCTTGCAGTCCATCATTCCTACGCCCGTCAGCTGGCGCAGCTCGTTAACCTGTTTTGCGGTGATATTTGCCATAGTATGAATCTCCTTAATTATTGGTTGTTGCTGGTTGTGCTCTTTCTTCTCGGACGACGGGGACGACCATCCTCGCGGGTCTCGCTCTTGGTCTCTTCGTTGTTCTCGACAACTTCTTCACCCTTCTCCTCTTCCACGTTGTTCTCTTTGTCAAGCATGCGCTCGTTGAGACCTTCCTGGATGGCTTCCACCATGTGTTTCAGAATGGCGGCAATCGATTTCGAAGCATCATCGTTTGCGGGAATCGGGAAATCGATAAGGTCGGAGTTGCAGTTGGTGTCTACCAGTGCGAAGGTGGGGATGTTGAGTCTGCGGGCCTCTGCCACGGCAATGTGCTCCTTGTTGATGTCGATGACAAACAGGGCGCTGGGCAGACGGGTCAGGTCGGCGATGCTGCCAAGGTTCTTGTCCAACTTGGCACGCTCACGCTGCACCTGCAGACGCTCGCGTTTCGAGATGTTGTTGAAATCCTTGTCGTGCATCATCTGATCCAACGAGTTCATTTTCTTCACAGCCTTGCGGATGGTGGTGAAGTTGGTCAGCATACCGCCAGGCCAACGCTCGGTCACGAAAGGCATGTCTACGGTCTTCACCATCTCGGCGACGACGTCCTTGGCCTGTTTCTTCGTGGCAACGAAAAGAACTTTCTTGCCGGATTTGGCAATCTGCTTCAGAGCAGCTGCGGCTTCGTCAGCCTTGGCAATGGTCTTCTGCAAGTCAATCACATGAATGCCGTTGTGCTCCTTGAAGATGTAGGGAGCCATTTTCGGATTCCATTTTCTTTTGAGGTGGCCAAAGTGGCAACCAGCCTCAAGCAATTCTTCGAATTTTAATTCTGTCATTTTTTTTATTTGTTTACGTTCCTTGATACCAATTGCTGAGTAGTCCTTGTGGCCCGGTTTTTCAGCAGTCCTATGCTGCCAAACTGTCAACCGGACAGAGTCTCCGCAATTTGGATACTAAACTTGTTTTACTTCTAGCGATACTAGTTTTATTTCTAGCGATACTAGTTTTTTTTCTAGCGGTACTAGTTTTTTTTCTAGCGATACTAGCCAGCCTAGCGATACTAGCCAGACTAGTGATACTAGTTCTATTCCAGTCTTAACGTTTGCTGAACTGGAAGCGTTTGCGGGCCTTCGGCTGACCGGGTTTCTTACGCTCAACCATACGCGGGTCGCGCATCAGAAGGCTCTTGCTCTTCAGTGCAGGACGGTCCTCGGCGTTGTTCTCGCATAGTGCGCGGGCAATGGCCATACGCAGTGCCTCGGCCTGACCGGTGATTCCACCGCCGTCAAGGTTGGCCTTCACATCCCACTTGCCTTCTGCATCGACAATCTGGAATGCCTGGTTCACGATGAACTGCAGCGGACCTGTCGGGAAATATTCCTTATAATCTCTGTTGTTGACGGTGATTTTTCCGCTTCCCGGAGTCATATAGATACGGGCGACAGCGGTCTTTCTTCTACCTATGGTGTTGATTACTTGCTCCATTGCTATTATCTTATATCGTTAATATTGATGACTTTGGGGTTCTGTGCCTGGTGCGGATGCTCGCTGCCGGCATATACATGCAGGTTGCGATACAGGTCGTCACCCAGTCTGTTCTTCGGAAGCATGCCGCGGATGGCGTGCTCCAGGATGCGCTCGGGATGGGTGGCCAACACCTTGGCGGGTGTCGTCTCACGCTGTCCGCCGGGATAACCGGTGTAGCGCTGGTAAATTTTGTCAGTCATCTTCTTGCCGGTGAAGACAATCTTCTCAGCATTGATAATGATAACGTTGTCGCCGCAATCAACGTGCGGGGTGAAGCAGGGTTTGGTCTTGCCTCTCAGGATGTTGGCTACGCGGGTGGCCAAGCGTCCGACGGTCTGGCCTTCTGCGTCTACAAGAACCCACTCCTTCTGTACGGTGTTCTTGTTGGCCGATACTGTCTTGTAACTTAATGTATTCATTTTATTTTACGATGATGTTCTTAACTTTTGGGTCTTCGTTTATAACATTTCGAAACGGTTCGCCTTTTCTTCCCGGTTTCTTCCTGTTCGATTCCCTTTTTTCTCTTGATTTCAAGGACTATCTTACGGCTGACGGATAACCGTACCATATTCCTATCCCTCTGACACAGAAGATATTGAACGGGTAATCATCTCTTCTTGCGCCATTTTAAGAGGGTGCAAAATTACATACATTTTTGAAACTGACCAAATTTATTTGTTTATTTCTTCCTAAAAATGTTGATAATTTTTCAGAAAAAACTAGAAAGACTAGTAAGACTAGAAAGACTAGTTAGACTAGCAAGACTAGCAAGACTAGTTGTACTAAAAAACTTTCCTGCAAACAAATCCGGTCTTTAGGGCTCCTACGGTAGTGGCTATAACATAAACGTCACCTCCTTCTTTCAGCCCTAACTGGCGCTGCAGCTCTTCGGCGTGTGCTGGATAATTCCTGACTATCACGTGCGCTTTGCCGTCGGGAACGGCGGCGGTGAGCTTTTTTTTGTTGAGAGACACCTCTTTCAGCACGCTGAAGGTGCGGCCGGGGAATTGTTGCAAAAGGATGTCGCTCGTATAGAGGTGTGTGTTCTGCGACAGTTTCTCCAGCCCTTCCCATTGGCTCAACAGCTTGAAGGGCCCGGCTTTCATCAGCGCGGCATGGGGTTCATATAGGTATTTCTTCACTTCGGCGGCATAGGTGACCTGCGCCTGTGCTTCTTCGTTACGGGTGAAAACAAAGTCGTCCACCTCGCCATGATGCAGGTGGTGGCAGTGTATGCGTGGCTCACTGTTGTCGGACGGTCGGCAGTGGAACAGCACCTCCTTGCATTCGCCTTGGACGGCTATGACGTAAATGTCGCCGACGTTGTGCAACTGTGCGGCCCCCAATGTGATGTCAATCATCGGAGAGGCCTTTACCATAACCTCACTGCTTTTTGAAAACAATAATGCCTGATGCGCCACGATGTCGGGAGTGCAGTCCTCGAAGGCTGCTACCTTGTGCCCTTGTTTGTCGCGGCGGGCAGGGTCGACAAAGAGTAGGTCGAAGTGCCTGCTTTGTTGCTGAAGCCACTCCAGACTGTCGCAACAATGGAAACGGATGTTTTTTAACCCCAACGTTGCTGCGTTGTGCTGGGCCAGTTCGCAGAGGCTGCGGTCTTGTTCCACGTAGTCCACCGCTACTGGAATCTCTCTCTCTGCGCCCCATCCGGCAAGGGCGAAGGTGTCAATGCCCATGCCTCCAGTGAGGTCGGCGATACGGAACACGGAATGGCTTTCGGCAGTTCTCGAAAGGCAGAGTGTTGCCTTGTGTACTGCCGTCTGTTCCGACGAGGCCTGCTCGCGGTTCAGCCGGGGAGGGTAGAGGAACGCTTCGCATTCCAGCAGCCTCGGCCACTTCTCCTTCGCCGTCCGCATCCCCTCTATCTGCTGCACCGCAGCCGCCATATCAATAGCAGGATACCGCGCGGCACTCAACAGCAGCCTCGCGGTATCCTCGTCCTGATGGGCGTTTACAAAATCAATAAACTCCCTGGTCATGTAGTTTCTTCAGGCGTTCCACCACCATCGGGCGGTCTTCCTTGTAGGTCACGCCAAACCATTGTGCAGTGGTTTTCAGCACGCGCATCGTGGCATAGCCGTTGGCAAGGAAGGTATTGACGGCAAAGGGGATGTAGTATTCTGATTTCATCTCGGTGCCGCGGGCCTTAAGGAAGTCGACGAACAGCTTCTCGCTCTCCACAAAGTAGTCGGGGGTGAAGCCGAACAGGTTCATCGACACCGTGGCGTCGGCCGACAGGGGGTGCATCGAACCGTCGTCGTCTTTGTACTCGATGCCGTTGGCGGTACGGCCGATGCTGGTGCGCTCGGTCATGCCGACCAAGTAGCCGTTGGCGTCAACGTTGCATACGCCGCGGCTTACGGTGCCGTTCTCCGACAGCGTGTTCTCCAGCTTGTAGCCTACCATGCAGTAGTCGCCTTTCTTGCCGTCCAGTCCGCGCAGGTAGTCGCCCATCACTTGGAAAGCGTCGGCGCCGTAAAAATCGTCGGCATTGATGACGGCGAAGGGTTCTTTGATGGCATCCTTGGCCATCAGGATGGCGTGGTTGGTACCCCACGGTTTCTCGCGACCTTCGGGAACGCTGAAACCGGCCGGCAGATTGTCGAGCTCTTGGAACACATACTCCACGGCGATTTTGTTGCCGAAATGCTCTGCGTTGATTTTGGCTTTGAATTCTTGTTCAAAGCTGTGGCGAATGACAAAGACTACCTTGCCGAATCCGGCACGGATGGCGTCCGTGATGGAATAGTCCATGATGATTTCTCCGTTGGGACCGACGCCGTCCATCTGCTTCAGTCCACCATAGCGGCTTCCCATTCCCGCCGCCAAAACTAACAATGTAGGTTTCATAATATGAATGTTTTAATCAGTTATTCTGTAGTTTTAATCACCCTAATTTGCCTAAAATGCCTAACCTGCCTAACCTGCCTAATCTGCCTATAGGTTTCCTCCCGTCATTCTCATCTCTTCCTCTTGAAAAACTCTTTCATCAGCTCCGCGCATTCCTCCTCCAGCACACCAGATGAGACCTCGGTCTTGGGGTGCAGCATCCCGTGCCCCAGCCGCTCGAACCCGCGTTTCTCGTCGCGTGCGCCGTACACGATTCTTCCTATCTGCACCCATCCTGCGGCACCGGCACACATCGGACAGGGTTCTACGGTGACATACAGCGTGCAGTCGGGCAGGTATTTACTGCCTAGTGTGTTGGCTGCTGCGGTGAACGCCACCATCTCGGCGTGGGCTGTGACATCGTGCAGCCGCTCGGTATTGTTGTGTGCCCGGGCGATAATCTGTCCGTCGCACACAATCACGGCGCCGATGGGTATCTCCTCCTCGTCGCGGGCCGCACGGGCTTCGCGCAGCGCTTGCTGCATGTAGAATTCGTCTTCGTTGTCAAAAATGCTCATCGGCCGTCAATCCTCCAAGAAAATGTCGTAGTCGAACTTGATATAGCGGTATTGGTGGTAGATCATGATGATGTCGCCCTCCATCTGGTAACTTTCAATGCTGGGAAAGAGACATTTGCCAAGGGGGGTGTATTCGTGAAAAGCGCGCCAGTCTGCGTGACTCGTCACATCTCGTTCCATCTCCATATAGGAGTCGAGTTCGTCGTACATGAACAGCAGGCCGCTCTCTTTTTCAAACATATAGTAACGGTCGAACTGGTCCTGCTGTTTGACGAACAGTCGGTAGGCTTGGTTTCCGTTGAAGTTCCATACCCCGTCATAGCGCAGCGAGATAGGGTGGTCCTTCCAGTGAAAGAAGGGTCCGTGGAAATTGTAGGGGTCTAGCCGGTTATAGTATTTTACCACGTCGACTTTGAACCATTTCCGGTGTTCGGCCTCGTATTGCATGAAGGTGTCGTACCCGTTGGAATGAAGTCCTATCGCCAGTTTGCCTCCCTGCCACAGCTCAACGCGGTAGTTGGCCTCGGGATAGAACCACCGTTTCATGACGATGGTGTCGATGGGGTTTTTGAGCGAGAAAATACGGCTTTCGATATACAGGATGCTGTCGGTGCGTATGGCGTCGTAGTTCAGCAGCGCCAGATAGCGCTCCAGCACTACCTCGGCCGAGTCCACCTCTTGTGTTGTCTCCTGGCTCTGCGCTGCAAATCCCACAAACACCAGCGCAATCCAAATAACAATTCGTTTCATTATTTTAGGTATGATAGATTTTTAAAGTTTTAAGCAATCTTAATAATTTCGCGTAATTCGCACAATTCGCCGTTTTAAAAAACATTTGCCGTCACCAACTCAGTTTGCCGTATCACATCTTCTTATACCGTTTCGGAATGCTGAACGGCAGGTTTTGCCGTTGGTTGAGGGTGATCTTCTCCAGTTTCAGTTGTGTCGCCCCGTTGTACACCCTGCTCTTCACGGTCAGCGCAATGACGCTCGGCAGCAGCTGTCCGTTGAGGCTCCGGTGTCCGCTGTATCCACAGGTCAGCTCTTGTCGTTGGTTGGGACTCACAATCTGGGTCTGTTCGATTTTCTTGGTCTTGTAGTTCTTGAAGAGTGTCAGCTGTCGTTGTTGTGCGGTGGCGTTGCTTTTCTGGTTGTATTGCAGCGTTACCCGGTTGCCGTCGCGGGTGGGCTCGGCACGTTTTACGCAGTGCGGTGGACAGTTTCCGGTCAGCAGCGCCTCCAGAGTGGCATAGTCGGCGTCGACCCCCCACTGTTGGGCCAGGGTGGCATAGTCGTCGTCAATGTATTTGTTCATCAGTTTCACATAGCCTTGCACGCGTGTCGGCGTTATCAGCACGCGGCCTACCTCGATGATTTTGTTGAGGCTGATCCAGATGGCGCTGTCGTGGACAATGCGGATCTGTCCGTTCACGGTGATGCCGTCCACTTCGCAGCTGAAATTGGCGCTGTAGTATTTGTAGTAGGCGTTCTGGAGGGTGTCCAGACGTTCCACCGGCGCCGCCGGCGGCTTGGGGGTGTCGTCCACAACGACAACACTGTCGTTGTCGCCCCGTTGCAGGTGTTTGTGTCCGCGGCAGGAAACACTCAGCGCCGCTACCGTCGCCAGCAGGACAACGGCAACAGCCAAACCTCCATATTTTCGTTTTTTTATCATAAACAGGTTTTTTTATTCATTCCTGACTACTTTCCTTAGTGTAATCCGCCATTTATAACTCCCGTCATTTTCCCTTGATTGCTCCATAATGTTGCATCATCTCCTCGTCGGGTGCTTTCATCAGACGGATGGCCTTTTCAATATACGGCAGTGCCTCTTTGTCGCGCCCCTGTACATGCAGAATCCAGGCGTAAGTGTCTAGGAAATAGGGATTGTCGGGTTGTGCTTTCAGCGTGGATTTGGATATCTCTTCGGCCGTCCCCAGCGATTTCCCCGCCAGCGCCAGCTGGTAGGCGTAGCTGTTTAGCGCATTGACGTCGTTGGGCACCAGCTTCAGGTATTTCTCGTAGTATTCCAGGCAGCGGCTGTCCTTTGTACGGACAAAGCATTCGGCCAGCAGCATGTAGGTCTCCGCCTCGAGGTATCCTTTGTCGAAACCCATCTGTTCGCACCGTGTCGCCAGGGCGATGGATTTGTCGTAGTCTTTTGTGTCGTAGGCGATGACGGCCTGTACATATAAGGGTAGGGGGTGCAGGGGAAACAGCGCCGCGGCGCGTTCTGCATCGTGTTGCAGCCGCACGCTGTCGGCACCGCCCTGCAGTTCGCTGACCAGCAACGCCTCCCATATCTCGTATTTGCTGCTGTCCTTGCTCAGCGCCAGCGCAAACTGGCGGCTGGCGGCTTCGTATTGCTTCTGGCGCATCAGCACGTCGCCGTAGAAGGCGGCGTAGGTGGTGCTGTCGTCGCTCTGTTTCATGATGATGTCCAGCAGTTCGAAGGCGTAGCGCGAATGGATGCCGTAGAACTCCTCGCTGCTGTAGAAATTGGTCAGTAGCTGCAGCTGGTTTGTCGTCGACAGGTCGCTTGTCTGGAAGCCGGCTTTCAGCTCCTCGTAGGCTTTGCGTGGCTGGCCTTTGGCTTTGTAGTATTCAGCCAGCGAAAGGTGGGCGTACGAATCGTCGGGATTGGCCTCCAGGGCGCGGTCATAGTATTGCTTCGCTTTGTCGTACTCGCCGTTCGACATGTACGACTCGGCCAGCAGGCTGTTGTATTGGCTTTCGTGGGGCATGGCGTCGGCCAGGGCTTTGATTTCCTCCAAGGCCTTGCCTTCTTGGCCGATGGCGTTCCATAGCTTCGCTTTCTGCATCGACACCGCCTCGGTGATGCCCACACGCTTCTCCACGCGGTTCAGTGCCGCTATGGCGCCTTTCGCATCGTTGTTCCGCAGGCAGGCGTTCGAAAGCTCATAGTAATAGTCTAGCACATCGGGATGCTGCTTGACAATGCCCTCCCAGCTCTTGACGCACAACGCGGGTTGGTTGGTGGCGGCATAGAGCCCTGCCAGATGGATGGCGTACCACACCACATCACCTCCCTCGGCAACAGCTTGTCGGGCATAGTATATCGCGCTGTCGTTCATGCCGTTCGAAGCCATCAGGCGGCTGAGTTCATAGGCGGCTGCGCTGCAGTGGGGGTCTGCCTGTAGAATGGCATGGTATATGCGCTGTGCCTCCCGCTCTTTCCCCAGCTCCTGTTTCATTTTGGCATCAATCATCATCACTTCCCGCTTCAGCGCCTCCTCGGTGGTCTCCACAAGGGGCGTGCGTTGGTAGCGTTTCCCGTCGCCTTTTGTGGCCTCCTTGCTGCTTCCGCATCCCGTCAGCAGCAACACCCACAACATCGTCAGCAGCCCCAATGCCACCGGCATCGGACTCCTGCCGAAGAAGGCCTTTCCCACGCAGAGGAAAGACGTCGTCCTCTCCTGCCGCATTCCGTGCTTTATTTTTGTATATCTCATTTTTATAACTATTAACCTTGCCTAAACCGCCTAACATGCCTAATTCGCCTAAACCGCCTAAACCGCCTACCTTGCCTAATTCGCCTAACAAGCCTAAACCTTGCCTAAACCTTGCCTAAACCGCCTAACATGCCTAATTCGCCTAAAAAGCCTAAACCGCCTAACATGCCTAAACCGCCTAAAAAGCCTAAACCGCCTACCTTGCCTAACATGCCTAGAAATCTCCTCCCCCCCTAAAAAACACTCCTCTCTTTTTTCACTTTCTTTAACTCTTAACTTTTTTCTTTAGTATGTCCCGTTTCTAAAAAAAACAAAAAAACATTAAAATATTTTGTCGGTAATGGAAATAGTACTATATTTGCATCTGAATTGTAACCACGCAGGACTTCTTCAATATGGCGTTTTATGCACTGTATTTAAGAGTTTTGTGCATCATTTTGAGCGAAATTTTTTTATTAATTAAAATTCAATTACAATGAAAAAAACATTAATGGTTCTTACTTTCGCCTTGTGCGCTACCCTCGGTTTCGCACAGACGAACAATTCGGCCAGAGCTATGCGTGCTATGGACCGTAACGCTTCCGTTAAGCCTGTAGTTGTCAACGATCAGCAGAACGCCGGCTTCAACGGATCCATTTTCACCAAGGACGGTGAACTCTTCTACACCAGTTTTGGCGCTAATGATCAAAACTACTCCACGGGTTATGTGACGGGTGGCACGATTGGTGGTACCAACGCTACCGTTCACGCTCAGACCACTGCTTACCATGCTCAGTGGCGTCGTTGGGCCGACACCACCACGGCAACAGTTGAGGCTATGGGTCAGACGGGTAACTATCCCCGCTTCTGCTACTATGCCGGCCAGATCGCCAACCGTGTCCGCTACTTCGCTTCTTCTACCCCCAACGATGGTATCATGGTTATGACCATGGTTGACCAGTCCACGCTCGGCAATACGGGTGCTTTCAACGCCTACATTGCTTTCCAGCCGTTCTCGACCACGGGCAACAGCCTGATCGATATCCGCTTCTATCAGTACTATCAGAAATTCAACCGCGACCAGTGCTTCATCGACTATAGCACCGACGGCGCTACTTGGAACACTTTCGAAATCAATGTCAAGAACGTTGATATCGGAGTCAACAACGCTACCCGTTCCTGGAAACGCGTCACCATGCCCGCTGCTTGCGGCAACCAGGCCAACCTCTACCTCCGTCTCCGTTGGGAGAGCACCAGCAATGTGGGTGGTGTCTATGGTTACTGGTGGGTTGTCGACGACTTCACCGTTGTCGCTGCTCCCAACAACCGTCTGACTGCTAAGACCAACGAACACTTCGAAGGTTTCTACCATCAGCTTCCTCAGGGACTCAACCTGCCCCTCGTTTGGCACACCGACTTCATCAACGACGGTCAGAACGGCCAGACCAACGTGACGGGTGTTGTCCGTGGTTGGATGGAAGGCGCTACCGACACCCTTACCTATGTCAGCAAGGGCTACGGCACCATCGCTTCCGATCCTGAAGTTATGACCTCCATCACCATCGACCCCATGGGTTGGTATGACACCACCAGCACCGAAAATGGCTTGGGCTTCACCGGTGATCCCAACGGCAACACGGGCTACCTCCCCACCGCTAACGTGGGCGTGGGTCACTTCTTCACCGACATCACAACCTCCACTCTGGCTCACATCGGTGACTCCCTCACCTTCGATACCCTCCGTTTCGAAGTCAACTACGACAACAGCTACCAGAATGGTAAAGCTACCTGGGCTCGCGACAACAATCTCGTGGGTAGAGGTTCTTACTTCACCGCTGGTCTTATCTCCTACACCGAAGGTCAAGGTGGCGTTTGGAGCCCCGACTATGAAGACGGTGTCCTCTGGGATCAGCCTGGTTACGGCGCATTCGTTTCCTACATCACCGGTCCTCAGGTTCCCGCTGGTTGGAAAGTCCTGGGTGTTGAATTGGTTCCTTCTACCGAAGACGGTCTGACCTCTCCGGGTGCCAAACTGATTCCCTACCTCTTCCGCGACAGTATCGACGCTGAAGATGGTGGCCTCAGCTTCTACTATATGAACACGGGTGCCAGCACCTACACTGTTACCGCTTCTGACCTTATCTCTGAAGATCCTGACTTCGGTTACATGACCTTCATGACTCCTGCCGATGACTACGCTACCGTTTTCATCCCCTTCCCCGAACAGCCTGACCTGCTCCCCAGCTCCAGCTACCGTATTGGTTATCGTCTGGCTGAAGAAGGCAACTTCGCTTGCGCTTCCTCCACCAACGGTTACTACGATGCCGAGGGTTCCTGGCACTACTACTACAACGAGAGCGGTATGAGAGCTTACGGCAACGTCCTCACCGTTGACAACTTCTACAGCATGCTTACCTACGATCCTCTCGCAAGCAACTACTACCTGCTCCCCGTCGACGAATATGCTATGATTCGTATGATTGTCGGACCTGGTTTCTATGTACCTCACTTTGCAGTTTCTTTCGAGTGCGACAACGAGGACGAAGGTTACTTCGCCAACGGTCGTAACGAGTCTCTCTGCGGTCTGACCGACAGCATCGCCCAGGGTGGTACCGCCGGTGCCTACATCTATGCCGCTGAAGGCTACACCATCGACAAAGTTTGGATCGACGGTGTTGAACTCTCCGCTAACGACTACGAATGGGATGCAGAGGAAGGCTACGGCTATGTTGAAATCGAAGACATCCAGGCTGCTCACACCTTCCGTTGCAGCTTCAAGATCAAGGTTGGTATCGATCCCGTTGCCGCCGGCGTTTCCATGAAACTCCAGCCCAACCCCGCTACCTCCAACGTCAACGTCTCCCTCAAGGGTGTCAGTGGCAATGTCAACATGTCCCTCATCGACATGAGCGGCCGTGTCATCACCACCTCTTCGTTCAACGCTGAGAACGGTACCAACATCAACGTCTCCAACTTGGCCAAGGGTGCTTACTTCGTTCGCATCACCAACGACAAGTTCAGCAAAGTTGAAAAACTGATCGTTCGCTAATCCTATTAGCAACTTCAAATAAAAAAAGGCATCCGCACGCGGATGCCTTTTTTTTGTCCTATTCTTTTATCAAAACTCCCTCTCATCTTTTTTCGGAGTTTTTTCTCAACTTTTCTTTTGTCGGAGCCCAAAAGAAAAGTGGCAAAAGAAAAGG
>JAEEGL014100331.1_pt1 | contig 15749 bp, 14 predicted proteins | sample 9134231 | NCBI WGS metagenome assembly JAEEGL01 (sample SAMN16246548, study PRJNA631951) | gut metagenome | biome: gut microbiome; feature: rumen; material: fiber-attached | host: Bos | place: Iran: Karaj | collected 2018-10
CACGAACCTATGTTATTTTGCCAATGAACATATGTTCATGTGACGATGAACATATGTTGCTGCTCTATTAATGGTGTTGGAACGAAAGAATGAAAAATGCGTAATTTGTTTTGGATGTTCCAAAGAAAAGTATTACCTTTGTACCCAAGAAACTAAAAATGAAGGACTATGGCTGATTATCTCAACAAATTGAACGAGCAGGACGATTCTTCTATCGTGCAGGAGCCTGTGATCTCAATGGCTGTACGACAGACGATGGAGTTCTTTGATAAGCATTACGATTCTAATGCCACCATTGAGACAGGCATGTCGCTTCATGAAGGATTTGACGTACTGCGTGCAAGAATGGAGAAGAAGGTGTATGAAAAGAATCGTATTGTCTCATGAGTTCATAGAAGAACTGGATGAATTGTTTGATATACTTATAGAGCGCGGTTTTTTCAGTTATGATGAGTATGCACTTAAATATATTGATGATATTGAACGTTTTATCGCATCTTCCATTCATACATATCCAAAACGGGAAGTACCTTCTCTATTTGCCAAATACGGAAAGGATCTGAAGTATATAGCATATAAAAAGAATACGCGCACCACTTGGTATATCTTATTTGAAGAGACTGATTCCACTTTTTTTGTACGACACATTACAAACAACCATGTTTCTGGACAATATTTTAATGAGGAATCATCATTATCGAATCATAAGTGAAGGAGTGGGCAGATGATATGTGAGTCGACTCAAATCATCAATTGAGTCGACTCATTCGATGAATTGAGTCGACTCAAGGTTTTTCGTCAGAGAAAATAGAGTCTCAGCAGCCAGAACTTAAAAATGGTCGAGAGAAATGAAAGTGGCTAAGCAAAACTGAGCATTGGTTAATAGTGTTCTGCTACGTTCGTTGTCGTGCTTCGTACCGTTTCTGGTAGAGACGGGAGATGTTGTCGGTGGCCTTGTCACGTTCGGCGTCAACGACAGCAGCATAGATGGCGGTGGTTTTGATGTTGCGATGACCGAGCAGCTTGGAGATGGTGTAGAGGTCGGCTCCTGCCATGAGCGCCATCGTCGCATAGCTGTGACGTGCCGTGTGGAAGGTGACGTGTTTCGTGATGTGGGCGTTGTGTACCCATTGTGCTATTGTCTTCTCGATGGTGGCGGTGACAGGTAGGTCGAAGATGGGTTGGTCTGGGCGTCTTTTCCTAACAGGGAGCCAGCGTAGGGCATCATCGTTGAGTTTGTTGGTGATGGGGTCTTGCGTTTTCTGCATGATGATAGAGAACCGATAGTCGTCACCCACCTTTTGGATGTCACCCCATCGGATGTTGCGGATGTCACCGAGTCGGAGGCCTGTGAAGCAACTGAAGAGGAAGGCTTGCTTGATGAGCATGTTGGTGCATGGAGTGTTGACGAGCCGCACGACTTCGTCGGCATGGAGGAATGCCTTGATCACAACTGGACGTTGTGGCATTTCGCTGCTTCGCATATGTGCGATGGGATTGGTTGGAATGGCTTGCTCCACTACAGCTTCGGCGAGCATGCTCTTGAAGGAACAGAAGTAGTGGTAGGCACTGACGCCAGAGATGCGTCTGCCGCTGTTGGTGCGTGCATGCTTGAGATACTGAGCGAATCCTTTGCAGATGTCGAGTGTTATTTCTTTCATCTGCAAGGTGTTGGCACGATGACCGAGGTAGCTGACAAGGTGGTTGTACATGTTGCTGCATGTACTGGCGTAGCTTGCCCCTCGGTGTGTTTCTTGGCTTCGTTCGATGTGGTGCTGCACATATTGGCCGAGTCGCATGTGGGCAAGGGAGGTGTTGTGGTTAATGCCCGCTTTTCCCTTGGCGATCTCGATGATGCGTCGTGCTTTGATGGCGTTTGCTGCACCAAGAACGTGTTTGTTGATGATTTTGGCATCTGGAGTGGTTTCTGGTACGAGGTAAAGATTGAGGAACTCATAGGTTCTGATGCCATTGGTGTAGATGTCAAGATAGATGGAGAGGTTGCTATTCGCAAGCTTCTTGAATCTAAGTCTAACCGGTTCTTTAGTGTTAATCTGTTTGTCGTGTGTCATAGTCTTTTTTGCCAAAGATACAGATTAAATATTACATCCGAGTAACAGAACGGGTAACAAAATGCTTATGAAACTGAAAAGTGCAGGTTTTTTCTTGTGTCATCAGTGAAAAAGCCCTACCTTTGCAGCAAGATACATGGAAGAATGAAATACGTTTTGTGGGTATGGCGCAACATGGTGGGCATACGGCTGAACACAGTCGTGCGCATCGCCATTGGCATCTTGCAGGTGCTGCTCGGTCTGCTGATGGTGTGGCTGAGCAAGCGCTTCATTGATGTGACCATCTGGACGGGCAGCAAGGAGGATATTGTGGAAATGATCCTGTTCTTGGTAGCTACGGTGGTGGGTGGCATCTTGCTGCGCCAGGTGTACTACTACATGACCATCTCGGCATTTACCCGACAGACGAACGCCATCCGACTGCGCATCTTCAGCAATCTGTTCAGAAGGCAGATGTATGAGGAGAATTGGCACTCGGGCGATATCACGTCAAGGTTGGAGAAGGATCTGGATGCCATTGCTGATGTGACGACGACGTCGTTCCCACAGGTGGTGGTGATGACCTTCCAGATGCTGGGTGCTTTCTTCCTGATGAAGTCGATGGATGCCCGTCTGGCATGGACGTTGCTGATACTGACCCCGCTGTTCCTGGTGTTTGGGAAGTTCTTGGCGCATAAGCTCAGGAACATGACGATGGACATCCGCAAGCAGGAGAGCCTGATTCAGATGCTGGTGCAGGAGGGTATGGAACATAACGAGGTGCTGCGTTCGTTGGAAAGTGAAGGATGGGTGACGGGACGACTGAACCAGATGCAGCATTCGCTGAAGGGAAAGGTGCTGAAACGTACCCGATTCACGGCTATTGCCCGCATTCTGCTCGCCATGAGTTTCAGCTTGGGCTATCTGCTGGCATTTGTGTGGGGCGGTCTGCAACTCCGCAATGGTGTCATCACCTTTGGTGTGATGACGTCGTTCTTGCAACTGGTGAGTCAGTTGCAGCATCCTATCCTGAATTTGCTCAACATGGTGCCTCAGTTCATTCATGCTTCGGCAAGCATCACGCGTCTGCAGGAATTGGAAGATGCAGGCAAGGAAGCTTTGGCAGAGAAGAAGACGGAAGTGCTGGATGGACAGGTCGGTGTCCGTGTGGAGAATTTGGACTTTGGTTATGCGATGGGCGACCGTCAGATATTCAGTAGTTTCTCCCGCGATTTCCGTCCTGGCAGCAAGACGGCGCTGATGGGACAGACGGGTGCAGGAAAGACGACGCTGTTCCGACTGATGCTGGGACTGGCTGCACCGAAGGAGGGGAAGATTGTACTGTATAACGGTCAGAAGAGTGTGGAAGCGTCGGCCAACACACGTGCAAACTTCGTGTTTGTACCTCAAGGAAATACATTGATGAGTGGCTCGGTGCGTTATAACCTGTTGCTGGCCAATCCTGAAGCCACAGAGGAAGAGCTGAAGAAGGTGCTGCACACGGCGATGGCAGATTTCGTGTTGGAACATCCTGACGGACTGGAGATGGAGCTGGGCGAACGTGGTGTGGGACTGAGCGAGGGACAGGCACAGCGCATTGCCATTGCGAGAGGCTTGCTGCGACCAGGTGGCGTGCTGCTCTTAGACGAAATCAGTTCGTCGCTCGACGGCCAGACTGAACGCCAGTTGTTTGAGCATCTCTTTCAAAATTATCCAGAAAAAACCATGATTTTCATCACGCACCGTACGGAAGTGTGCAGTTTGTGTGACGAGGTCATTAGCCTAACATAAGACAACATGAACGAACAGAAAAACTACGCAATCGGTGTGGACCTCGGAGGCACCAACACCGTCTTTGGCATCGTCGATGCACAAGGAAATATAGTGGCACAAGATTCCATCAAGACGCAAGCCTATAGCACGGCAGAAGCTTTTGTCGAAGCTGGTGTGGCTTGTCTGCAACCCTTGATCAATCAGGTGGGTGGCATCGAGTCCATCGTCGGTATGGGCATCGGTGCCCCCAATGCCAACTACTACAGCGGCGCCATCGAGATTGCCCCCAACATTGCCTGGGCACACGACACCGTCGTACCCCTCGCCCAGATGTTCTCCGAAAAACTGTCAACGCTAACCGCTAACCGCTCAACGCTAACCGTTAGAATGACCAACGACGCCAACGCTGCCGCTATGGGTGAAATGGCATACGGTGCCGCACGTGGTATGAAGAATTTCATTGTGATCACGCTCGGCACAGGTGTAGGTTCGGGCATTGTGGTGAACGGCCAACTTCTCTATGGTCACGACGGATTTGCCGGCGAACTCGGACACGTCATCATGGTGCGTGGCAAGGAAGGACGCCTTTGCGGATGTGGCCGTACAGGTTGTCTTGAAACTTATTGCTCCGCTACGGGTATGGCTCGTACGGCTCGTGAAATCCTCACGAAGACAGACCGTCCCTCTCTGCTTCGTAACAAACCCATTGAGCAGATAGAATCTTTGGATGTCTCCATTGCTGCTTCTCAAGGTGATGAGGTAGCCAACGAAATCTTCCTGTTCACAGGCAAGATGCTCGGCGAAGCATGTGCCGACTTCACAGCCTTCTCCTCCCCCGAAGCCTTCATCTTCTTCGGTGGACTCTGCAAGGCAGGTGACCTCATCATGAAACCCATCGAGGAATCCTACAACAACAGCGTTATGCCCATCTATCGAGGCAAGGCAAAGTTCCTCATGAGTGCTCTGATGAATTCCAACGCAGCCGTTCTCGGAGCCTCCGCATTGGCTTGGTGAGAATGGCTATAGCCAAATAGGGACTTGGCTCGAGCCAAAAGGGGGATTAGCTCGAGCTAAAAGGGGATTTGGCTCGAGCCAAAAATATGACTTGAAAAACCTTGAGTCGACTCATTTCATCGATTGAGTCGACTCAATTGATGATTTGAGTCGACTCAAATAAAAAAGGGAACACATCCGGTTGGATGTGTTCCCTTTTTTTTTATGATTGAATGAGGTTGGTGATTAGTCTTGCACACCACCACCTGGTTCGTCGTAGATAACAGGGTCACTGCCACTGTATGACTGCATGAAGGTAACCATCTTCACTTCTTCTACCTCCATTTCTGGAGTTACATAAACTTTTTTGTCCATTGCTAATCTAAACCTTTTTGTGTTTTGAAATTAATACTTGCAGAGATTCATCAGTGCCCCGAACGAGGTCGGGGACACTGATGAAATTGATTTAGTTTGTCATTCACAACTTACTTAGCCTGGAAGAAAACCTTCTTGCCGTTGAAGATGTAAGTGCCAGAAACTGTTGGCTCACCTTCGAGCTTCACACCAGTAACGGTGAACCAGCCGTCAGCAGCTTCAGCTTCAGCCTCTGCATTAACACCATCGATAGCTGTTGTAGAACCGTCAGCCTCCTGTACGTAGATACGTGCGTTAGCAGACTGTTCAGCAGATGCGAAATGGAGATAAGCTCTGGTCTGAGAAAGTTTAGCCTTAGCATCACCTACATAGAATGCACGAGCAGGATCGATTGCCGCGTTGCGAGTGAGGTAGCGATCACTTGCAGTCAGACCGTCAACTGGCTCATACAAGCCTACGAACTGAACATCCTTACCAACAGATACAGAACCTGCAAGATAATCAGCCTCTGGAATCTTCACGCCTTCGAACTTGATTGCACCCATTTCTTCCTTAGTGATATCTTCGTCCACCTTCACCAAGAATGGAGTGTTAGCTGGGATTTCATCAACTGTCAACTTGAAGACAATGCTATTGCCAACAGACTTAGCCTCGTCGAGCACGTCAACTGCTGCATAACCCCATGTGTTGTCTCTTGAGAGCATTCTTGGAGTTACAGCGAATGGGAGAACCCAAGAGTACCAGTCATTAGCAACCATGCTACGGTCGCTTGGCAGGAGAACATCTACGATGCAACCCTCGTGATCCTCGAGCACCTGCTTGAGTGGGTTCTTAGTGAGTTTAGCAAGATCAGCTGCGCCAAGAGGAAGCACCTTGAGTGGAGCAATGGTCAACCAAGCGTTGGTGAAGTCATTCTCGATGTCAATGGTGAAGTTCTTGTTTCCAGCATTGTTCAAAGTGTAAGCATCCTTGTTAGCACCAACCTTTGTAACAGTAGTGCTGAGGCTGAGCCAATCCTTGAACTGATCTCTGGTCAATTCATTTCCTGACTCCTTGAAGGTCACAATCATATTGTAAGGATCGATGGCATCGCCATAATAAATACCCTGGTCTTGAGCAACAACCTCAAGAGCTGCAGTTGTGATGGTGTATTTACCATTCTTCCAAGTAGCAGTGTAATTCTTGAGAACATCAGAATTTTCCACAGCCTTGACAGTGATAACGTATTCACCAACATCGTTACCCTCAGCACGGCTGATTGTATAGTCTCTACCCTCTACCAGTCTGTCATTGCGCTTCAGACCAGTGATTGTAGCAGTGAGTGGCTTGGGCTCGTCACCGTACATCTGAGTCTTGTCGTCTGCCACGATAGTCAGAGGAGCAGCAGTGATGGTGAACTTACCAGAATTGTTGTTATCTGCAACAACTTCGTAGTTACCGCTTGTAGTAATACCATTTGGTGTAGTCCAACCATATCGAACAGTTACAGTTACAGGGTAGCCACCATTTGCAGGAGTAACGTTCTCACTTGGCAAAACCCAGGCCTGAGTCCAATTATTCCAAGTTGCACCTTCAACACCTACATAGTAGAAGTCTGGATTTACAACACCTTCTGCAGCCTTCTTCTCATCAGACCACTTAGCATTGTCTTCCCATACAGAAGCATCGAAAGTAGGATTAGCTTCGCCATATTCCTTAGACACAGCGTCACCTCTGAGGTAAACAGTCTTGCGGTTGATGGTGAATTCACCAGGAATATAAACAAGGATATAACCCTCTGGAAGTACTGTTGGACCGTCAAACACGATATCGTACTCTCCAGCATCCTCACCTTCTTCTCTTGAGATAGTATAAACCTGCTTACCACCGATGAACAGCATGGTTGGTTCTACTTCGTCTTCTGTTTCTGCGTCATATACAGTAACTTCGAATTCCTCAGGATCTTTATCGCCGAAGGTCTTTTCAGCATCTTCAGCTACAACTAACAAAACTGTTTCACCAAATCCAACAGCACCTTCCTGATATGTAATTTCATAGTCGGCAGCCTTAGCATCCTTAATCACTTCCAGTTTGAATGCACCAGCTGAACCAGGGATAGCGGTCTTTTTGATACCAGAAGGAGCTTTGAAGTCCTTAGCATTATTAGGACCTTCACCATTCACAAAACCAATGTAAGTCCAAGCATATTCTGGTTCCTCATCGCCAGGCTGTCTTGTGTAAGAATTAGCTTTGATAGTGAGAGGAGCCTTTGTAATAGCAAATGTTCCAGATACAGTACCAGTATAGCTACCAGTCAATGTTACAGTGCATTTTGCAGTTCCAACATGTACATTATCCGTATAATCTGCACTTGAATAAGGAATAGTCTCGTTACCAAGTTTCACAATAGGCTCAGGCTCCTGTTCAAGACCATTGTAAACATAGCTTGCAGGATTAAATGTAACAGTAATGCCAGTGAGGTCATCTGTTGGGATAATAGCGAATGCATTGTCGAAGGAAATCTCATAGTTGTTAGATACACCTTCGAATGCATATCCAACTTCATTGTCATTGAGTACAACAACATCCTTGTTGTTCTGCTTTTCAACATGAGCATTAACATCTTCACCTTCTCCTCTTGTGACTGTAGCCTGAACATCAGCAAGTTTGTCGCCATTCTTCAACTTAGTTTCGTCAACAACTGTGTACTCGAATGGATTTGGATCTGTTGCCTTGAACTTCTTCCAGTAGTTCGTAACATTCAACTGCAGATCTGCCTTGTCAATCAACAAGCTTGAAGACTGACCAACACCAACTGTGTAGTTATTATATTCTACGTCATTAATAATAGTAGTAGCAATGAAACCACCCACAATAGATGGATCTACAGCTTCCAGAGAGTAAGTGTACTTGAGCTGGCTGTCGCCATCATAAGCCTGTTCACCAGCATCAATTCTCTTGAACTTGAAGTTGCTGATAGTAGTGTTTGTAGGACCATCACCTGGTGCCCAGTTGATAGAAGCCCACTTGTCAATATCGTCAAATGTGAGAGTTGGGTCTGGATCACCATAAGTCTTGTGGATCTCCAACAAGTCAATCTTCAAGGCACGAGTATTCACCGTGAATGCTCCATATGCCATGTCTTCGAAACCATAAAGTCCTGCAGCAGGTGCAATCAGCACATACCATTCACCTACATGGTTAGGAGCAGCCAGAATAGTTGGCATCTCTGCTTCCTCCTCACTATAAGCGTCGAACGCAGCCTTTTCTACGTAACCGACAATCTTATAGTCTGCACCCAAGAACAGCTGACGCTGAACAGTGGTATTGTCTACTTGCTCTGGTATAGTTACACTAGTGATGCGAGCAGCTGTTGATGTACCATTGTATTCAACAGCCTCAGCAGTAACCTCTGCGCCAGCGATGCTGGCACTTGGAGTTTCTGAACCTGCGCTTAAGATGGTGAAATAAACGGTCTTCTCACCTTCGTAGTTGCCAATACCCTTCAATGTGGCTGATGCCGTTCCAGGATTCTTGTTATTAGCATAATTATTGGGGTCTAGATTTTCGTAGTCTACACCCTCAACCAATTGACCCAGGATTGGATCAACAGCATCAGCTTTAGGTTTTTGATAAGATCCATTGTATTCAAACACAACAGGGCTTACACTGAAGCTCACTGAAGAAACACTCTTAGGATTGATGGTGAAAGTTACCTCATCTGCTGTAGCTGTTTGCCATTGGTTAGGCCAATTTGCGCGAGGATCCCTTCTTGTACGATAGGATCTAGATGCAGTAATTTTGTATTCTCCTGCATTGACAAATTCTTCACCAGAATATGGATCACCGTTATAAGTAACAGTGTACGATGTTTCCCCCCCCCATTCAATGGTAGCCCGAGGACCTACGTTATAGTTTCCATTATCGGTTACTACACGGTACTCTGGCTTCTGATCTTGACCATTATACGTTGCACTAGCAGAGGAAAGCGAAAGCTCAATGCTTTGCGCAAACGCCAGTACAGGCAGGAACACCATTAAAGCAAATAGTATAAAATTCTTTTTCATAATACTATCAGTTTTAATTTTGATTAATAAATAAAGTTGATTAAATTGTTAATAAATTTTTTGTCTTGTTTTGTCGGGGATACCAGCAAATGCTGGGATGTCCCCATGAGAGTCAGTCAGCTGCCAGGCCCTCCTTTCTCTCAGCCGCAAGGGCAAGTCCTGCTTTCATTTCCATAATCGTAGATTTTGAATTGAAACGTTAATGAATTAATAATAAATATATAACATACAAATGTATTCTTTTCAATACGTGTGTTCTTGCTGCCTCACCCTCACGTTTCACCATCTTTCCTCACTGGTCTCAATTCCCCACATTTCATCCTTCTTGCATCGTCTTCCCCTCAGTTCATCGTTGGGCGCCGTCCGTCCTCTACGCGTGCGTACATATATATAATATAGCGGCCGCTATGTTGACGGACTCGGCTGGACATGGGTATAGTTTACCACAAAATCCGATGCAAAGATATGGGTTTTGCATATTCCTTACAAATTTTTAACATGTTTTTTTCATTTTTTCGCGGTTTTACTACAAAATAAGCAAAAAAAACGCAAAAACGACGAAGAAAAAGCGCTTCGCTAAATGAAAAATGATAAATGATAAATGATAAATGGGGGAAAAAGCGCTGCGCTAAATGAAAAATGATAAATGATAAATGATAAATGGGGGAAAAAGCGCTGCGCTAAATGAAAAAGGCGCTGCGCTAAATGAAAAATGAGAAATGATAAATGATAAATGGGGGAAAAAGTTGTACTTTGGCTTCGCCGAACTTACTCACGTTCGGAAAAGCTCAAATAAATTTGGTTATTCTCTCACTTAATCGTAACTTTGCACCCAGAAACGAACAAGACAAATATGACGATATTACAAGCGATACCTCAGATGCCGGAGCTGAACTTCCAGGAATGGATGCAGAATGTGGGTGTGTTTGAGGAGATGATGAAGGGTTTTCTGATCGGGGTGCTGGCTTCGGCGCCGATGGGTCCTGTGGGGATCCTGACTGTGCAGCGCACCCTGAACAAGGGTCGTTGGGAAGGATTTGCGACGGGCGTCGGTGCGAGCATCAGCGATATCCTGTATGCCATCATCACAGGTTACTTCATGTTTCTGGTGGTGGATATCATTGAGGATCCTATCATCGCTCTCTGGATCAAGGTGATTGGTTCTGTGCTGCTGTTTGCGTTTGGTGTGTATACGTTCAAGAGCATTCCGAAGCAGAAGGTGGTGGACAGGGAGTCGCCGGTGGAGACGAAGAACAAGCTGAACGGGTTTGTCATCTCGGGGTTCATCATCACGGTGTCGAATCCGCTGATCATTTTGCTGTTTGTGGCGCTGTATGGTCAGTTCACGTTTATCTTGGCGGGTAACTGGCTGGTGCAGACGGTGGGATATGTGTTCATCGTGGTGGGTGCGCTGGTGTGGTGGTATGCGCTGACATGGATCGTGGATAAGGTGAGGGCGAGGTTCAGCTATCAGGTGATTTGGAGAATCAACAGGGTGATTGGCATCATTGTGATGGTGGTGAGTGCGATCATGATTGTGTATGCGTTGACGGGACATACGTTCCATTATATTCCTTTTGGAGGGAAGGCGCTGCGCTAAACGCTGCGCTAAATGATAAATGATAAATGATAAATGATAAATGAGAAAGAAGAGGAGGAGGAGGCGCTGCGCTAAATGATAAATGATAAATGATAAATGATAAAGAAGAGGGGAAGAAGGCGCTGCGCTAAATGATAAATGATAAATGATAAATGATAAAGAAGGAGGGTGAGGTATGACACATGATAATGTTCTGGTTGATAAATCAATTGACTTCGCCATTCGCGTGTCAAATTGTTATAAATATCTCATAAAAGAGAAGCAAGAGACTATCATGTCAAAACAGTTGTTTCGTAGTGGAACAAGCATTGGTGCAAACATACATGAAGGGATTCAAGGACAAAGTAAGGCTGATTTTGTGAGCAAACTAAATATTGCGCTCAAGGAGGCCAGTGAAACATCATTTTGGCTTATTGTCCTTCATAAAGCGAATTATTTAGAAGAAAAGCTTTTTGAGTCATTAAAAAAAGACTTAGATGAAATTATAAGAATATTAATAGCGTCAATAAAAACGACAAAGAAGAGTTTGATATGAATTTATCATTTGTCATTTATCATTTAGCGTAGCGTAAGATGTATATAGCGGAACAATTGAAGAAGAGGAGCGTGGCGGAGTACCTGTTGTATATGTGGCAGGTGGAGGACACGTTGCGGGCATACGGTCTGGATGTGGAGCGGATGGCGGCTGAGTATGTGCCGCAGTTTGGGTTGGATGAGGAGAAGAGCGAGGCGCTGAAGGGCTGGTATGAGAGTCTGGTGGAGATGATGCGCGAGGAGGGGGTGACGGAGCGGGGACATCTGCAGGTGAATAAGAATATCATCATTCTGTTGAGTGATTTGCATGCGCAGTTGCTGAAGTCGAGTAAGCACCCGATGTATTCGGCGATGTATTATAAGGTGCTGCCGTATATTGTGGAGTTGAGAGGGAAGAGGGAAAAGGTTAGCGGTGAGCGGTTAGCGGTTAGCGAGGAGAGGTTAGAGGTGAGAGGTGAGAAGGGGGAGATTGAGAATTGCTTTGATGCGTTGTATGGGGTGATGCTGCTGAGGGCTCAGAAGAAGGAGGTGTCGGTGGAGACGGGTGTGGCGATGGAGCATATTGCGAAGTTTGTGGGGATGCTGAGTGAGTATTATAAGAAGGAAAAAGAGGGAGAGTTGGAATTATAGCGCTGCGCTAAATGAGAAATGAGAAATGAGAAATGAGAAAGAAGAGGAGGAAATAGCGCTGCGCTAAATGATAAATGATAAATGATAAATGATAAATAAGAAATGAGAAAGGGCGCGGTGATAGATAGGAGGGGAGAAAATTTGCGGCCCTTAGGGAAAAATATTTTTCTAGTTAAGGGGAAAAAATTTGTTAGTTAGGGAAAAATAAAGGAATAGTTAGAAAGATATGAGAATTTTAGTGACTGGATGTAACGGACAGCTGGGGAATGAGATGCAGCTGTTGGCTAAGGAGAATGAGCAGCATACGTATTTCTTTACGGATGTGGTGATTCCAGAGGGATCGGTGGCTCAGAAGTTGGATATCACGAACGAAGCGGAGGTAGAGGCTTTCGTGGAGGGTCATGAGATAGACTGTGTGGTGAACTGTGCGGCATATACGGCTGTGGATAAGGCGGAGAGCAATGAGGAGTTGTGTGATTTGCTGAACCATGTGGCTCCCGGGTATCTGGCGAAGGCTGTGGGAAAGAGAGGGGGAAGTATGGTGCAGATCAGTACGGATTATGTGTTTGACGGGACGAATTACAGACCTGTGACGGAGGAACAGCCGACGTGTCCGAATTCGGTGTATGGAAGGACGAAGCTGGAGGGGGAGAAGAGTGTGATGAGGGAGTGCGAGAAGTATCTGATTATCAGGACGGCTTGGTTGTATTCAACGTTTGGGAACAACTTTGTGAAGACGATGATTCGGTTGGGGAAGGAGAAGAAGGAGTTGGGTGTGATTTTTGACCAGATAGGTACGCCGACATACGCGAGGGATCTGGCTGCGGTGATTTTCGTGGCGATCAATCAGGGGATTGTGCCTGGGATTTACCATTTCAGTAATGAGGGCGTGATTTCTTGGTATGACTTTACGAAGGCAATCCATCGGATTGCGGGGATTGAGGGGTGTAAGGTGAAGCCGCTGCATACGGAGGAATACCCTACCCCAGCGGCAAGACCGCATTATTCGGTGTTGGATAAGACGAAGATTAAGAGGACGTATGGGGTGGAAGTGCCTTATTGGGAGGAGTCAGTCGAAGTTTGTATAAACAAACTTCTAAATGATAAATGAGAAATGATAAACGACAAAGAAGAGTTGATAGACAAACTTCTAAATGTTAAATGAAAAATGATAAACGACAAAGAAGAGTTTGATATGAATTTATCATTTATCATTTGTCATTTATCATTTAGCGTAGCGCAATTATGAACGAAATCGAAAGAAGAAGGACGTTTGCAATCATATCGCACCCGGATGCGGGTAAGACGACGTTGACGGAGAAACTGCTGCTGTTTGGCGGTCAGATTCAGGTGGCTGGTGCCGTGAAGAGTAATAAGATTAAGAAGACGGCGACGAGTGACTGGATGGAGATTGAGAAGCAGAGGGGTATCTCTGTGAGTACATCGGTGATGGAGTTTGACTATAAGGATTACAAGGTGAACATCCTTGATACGCCTGGTCACCAGGACTTTGCGGAGGATACGTTCAGGACGCTGACGGCTGTGGATTCGGCCATTATCGTGATTGACGGCGCGAAAGGTGTGGAGGCACAGACAAGGAAGTTGATGACGGTATGTAGGATGCGCAAGACACCTGTGATTGTGTTTATCAATAAGATGGACCGCGAGGGTAAGGATCCGTTTGACCTGTTGGACGAGGTGGAGAGCGAGTTGCAGATCAAGGTGCGACCGCTGTCTTGGCCGATCAATCAGGGAGCACGGTTCAAGGGAGTGTATAATATCTATGAGGACAACCTGAACCTCTTCACACCAAACAAGCAGATGGTGACGGAGAAGGTGAACGTGGATATCCACTCGGAGGAGCTGGACGAGCGTGTGGGGAAGGAAGATGCGGAGAAGTTGCGCGAGGACCTGGAAATGATTGACGGTGTGTATGATACGTTCGATGTGAACACGTATCTGGAGGCTGAAGTGGCGCCAGTGTTCTTTGGATCGGCGCTGAACAACTTTGGTGTGCAGGAATTGCTGGATTGCTTTGTGGAAATCGCACCCAATCCTCGTCCGACAACGGCTGAGGAGCGTATGGTGCAGCCTGAAGAGCCGAAATTCACGGGTTTCATCTTCAAGATTACGGCGAATATCGACCCCAACCACCGTTCGTGTACGGCATTCTGCAAGGTTTGCTCGGGTAAGTTCGTGAGAAACGCACCCTATCTGCACGTGAGGAACGGGAAGACGGTGAGATTTTCGAGTCCGACGCAGTTTATGGCCCAGCGAAAGAGTACGATTGACGAGGCTTATCCTGGGGATATCGTAGGTCTGCCGGATAATGGCATCTTCAAGATTGGAGATACATTGACGGAGGGTGAGCAGCTGCATTTTAAGGGACTGCCGAGTTTCTCGCCTGAGATGTTCAAGTATATTGAGAATGCCGATCCGATGAAGACGAAGCAGTTGGAGAAGGGTATCAATCAGTTGATGGACGAAGGTGTGGCACAGCTGTTTGTGAACCAGTTCAACAACCGAAAGATTATCGGTACGGTGGGACAGTTGCAGTTTGAGGTGATTCAGTATCGACTTGAGAATGAGTATAATGCGAAGTGCAAATGGGAACCTGTGAGTCTGTATAAGGCTTGTTGGATTGAGAGTGAGGATGAGGAGGAGCTGGAGGCATTCAAGAAGAGGAAGTACCAGTATATGGCGAAGGATAAGGAGGGAAGAGATGTGTTCCTGGCTGACTCAGGGTATGTGCTGCAGATGGCGCAGGAGGATTTCAAGAAGATCAAGTTCCATTTTACAAGTGAATTTTAAAGACCCTCTCCCCGGCCCTCCCCCGTAAAAGGGGAGGGAGACCATACGGGATGCGCGTAATGAGATATTAAAACAAAGTATTAATCCAAAAATAATTCCCAACAAGCCGGATGGCTCTCCCCCTTTACGGGGGAGATGCCCAGAGGGCAGAGAGGGTCTGTTATTTATATGTTACAGGACGAAGTAAAAAAAGCGATAGAGGTGATGAGGGCTGGGGGCGTGATCCTCTACCCTACGGACACGGTGTGGGGCATTGGTTGTGATGCCACAAATGAGGAGGCCGTGAAGAAGGTGTTTGCTATCAAGAGAAGAGAGGATAGTAAGGCACTTATCTGTCTGGTGGACAGCGATGTAAGGTTGCAGCGATATGTCAGGAATGTGGCGGATGTGACTTGGGATATGATTGAGTTGAGCGAGAAGCCGTTGACGGTCATTTTTGACAACGTGACGGGTTTGGCACCCAACGTGATTGCGGAGGACGGAAGTGCAGGATTGCGTATCACGAGGGAGGAGTTCAGCAAGGAACTCTGTTTCCGTTTCCAGAAGCCGATTGTAAGTACCAGCGCCAATATCAGCGGGGAGCCGACACCACAGACGTTTGAGGAAATCAGCGACGAGATCAAGGAAGCGGTGGATTATGTGGTGAAGTACAGTCGGCAGAGTCGCGAGAAGCATAAGCCCAGCAGCATCATCAAGATGAATGCGAACGGGCAATTCACAATTATCAGAGAGTAGCCAGCCCACGCGTCGGGCGATAGTCTTTCTCATTTATCATTTGTCATTTATCATTTAGCGCAGCGCCATGAATCTAATCGGGATTAGACGTAAGGAGATTAAGTTGAACCAGGCCATCACCGAGTGGCTGAAGGGTGACCATTCAGAACGACAGATCGTGCTGATGATCAGCCTGATGGTGGGTGTGTGCACGGGGTTGAC
>JAEEGL014199581.1_pt1 | contig 15749 bp, 16 predicted proteins | sample 9134231 | NCBI WGS metagenome assembly JAEEGL01 (sample SAMN16246548, study PRJNA631951) | gut metagenome | biome: gut microbiome; feature: rumen; material: fiber-attached | host: Bos | place: Iran: Karaj | collected 2018-10
GAAACGGAGAACCTTAGGCTCGGAGACCCACTGCAGGCCTCCTATCATATTCCTGTTATCCCACAACCACTTGACCCTGTCAGCGCAATACTTCACCTGTGAGAGGGTGAACACGCGGCGAGGTAAAGCCAGGCGGAGGAGCTCCAGCTCAGCGTAACGCTCTGTGCCGTCCGGCTCCCTCTGCTCGCTGACGGTTCCCCTCTCCATTCCCCTGATACCTCCGGCAATATAGAGAGCGGCACCTACGGCAGCGGCAGGATACTGATTATGAGGAATATCCGGGACAATCTCGGAGCAATTCAGGTGGGCTCCAAGTCCTCCGGCAGGTTTGATCACCGGGACACCGTAGTCATCCAGTTCTTTGACAAGGTAGGCGATGAACTCGGGGCCTTGGCTGATATATTCCATGTCAAGAGATTCCAAAAGTCCAACCGCCATGGCCTCCATGGAGCGGACTTCCATACCACCGTATGTCAGGAAACCCTCATAAAGAGGGACGAACTCCATCATCTCATCAGTAAACTTCCTGTCATGAGCTGTGATGATTCCGCCTCTGGAGAAGCCAAGCTTGCGGGCAGAGAAATAGATGATGTCGAAACGGTCGGCAAGCGTGTGATATATCTCCTTGGTGGTCATAAACTTGCACCTCGGCTCACGCATTTTCATGAAATAGACGTTATCCTGAAGCAGGGAGGCGTCCAGCACACTCTTGACACCGAACTCATGGCAAATGTCGGTCACCGCCAGCATGTTCTCAAGCGAGACAGGCTGGCCTCCGATGAGGTTAGTACCTGCCTCCACCCTGACGAAGGCGACCTTCTCAGGTCCAAGCTCTTTTATGGTTTTCTTAAGCGCCTTCAGATCGAAATCGCCCTTGAAAGGATCGTCAGACTGAGGGATAAGTCCCTTTTTGTCAACAAGTTCCAACACTTCTCCACCGAGTCTGGTGATATGGGCCTTGGTAGTCGTGAAATGGAAATTCATCAGGGTGTACATCCCGGGTTTGACGTAAGCTTCCGCGAGAATGTTCTCTGCGGCGCGGCCTTGGTGGGCGGGAAGGACATTCTCTGTTCCGAAGACTTCCTTGATGGCCTCCTTGACACGGTTGAAGGTTTCGGATCCGGCGTAAGAATCGTCCGCGATAGACATCGACGCTACCTGGCGGTCAGACATGCCGTTAACACCGGAATCGGTGATCATGTCAAGATATATGTCCCTATTCTGAAGAAGGAAGGTATTGTTACCGGCTTCCTGAATACATTTCAGACGCTCCTCGACCGGAAGAAGTGACAGTTTTTGAACGACACGAACCTTGTGCATCTCTAAAGGCACCTGGTTCTCACTTTGATAGAATTTGACTGGCATATAAGTTCGTGATTTATATAAAACAGGTTGAAGGTACAGAAAATTCTTATATTTGCAAACACTATGTTAGGAACAATCGTCAATACAGCCTGCATAATAACCGGCACCCTGGTCGGAACCCTTTTCCGTAAAGGGCTCGGCGAAAAGTATCGCAAAACGCTGTTCAACGCCATGGGACTGGCATCCCTGGCACTGGGAGCCAACTCCTTCGTCCAGAATATGCCCAAAAGCGAGTTCCCCGTGCTTTGCATCCTGAGCCTAGCGATCGGAGGAGTCGTCGGAACCGCCTTGGACATCGACGGTAGGACAAAGCGGCTGGTCTCGAGATTCGGAGGCGAGTCTTTCGCCAGCGGGCTGATCTCGGCCTGTCTTCTCTTCTGCGTCGGCACATTCTCAATAGTGGGCCCGGTGTTGAGCGCTTTACAGGGAGACAATACGTTCCTTTTCACAAACTCCACTCTGGATCTTGTGACATCGATGGTGTTCGCCACGACTTATGGAATCGGCATTATTCTGGCGGCTCCGATCCTGTTTCTCTGGCAGGGCATGTTCTACCTCATAGCGACCCTCGCCGCCTCGAGTCCCCTTCTTCAGGGTACGCTTGTCAACGAGCTTGCGATAGTGGGAGGTGTGCTGATCATTTCCTCGGGCTTGTCTATACTCGAGATAAAAGACTGCAAGACACTAAATTACCTTCCGGCACTCCTCGTGCCGGTACTATGGTTCCTTATTAAAGGCTTGTTCTGAGCCTCTAGCCCTGATGCGCCGGACGCAGCAGATCCAGGACCACTTTAACAGGATTGAATGTCTGGATGGGGACTTCCACGAAAAGGGTGTTCCAATCGCTCATCGCCCCATTCCATAGCCCGGGCAACTCGAGTGCTTTGAGTTCCCTTCCCTGATAACTCTTCTGGCTGATGAAACCGGCCTCCTGGTCAACATAGGAAAGAAGATCGAACTTATTTCCCCTGCAGTCCCTAAGCAGGCAGACCAGGTCAACCGGATTGAAGTGGGTCGCCCCTGACATAGCCGCGAGGGCTTCCGGATCCTCTTTGTTGATCTGGACACTTTCCAGAATCTGGAGCGATGTGCAGCCGTCTTTACCCTCGATAATGTACGGGCCACCGCCTGGCTCACCCTCGTTTCGAACCATGCCGCAGACACGGATCGGACGGTTCAGCTTCGAGCGCAGCAACGCCACCCTTTCTTCCAAGTTGCTGATCTTAGGTATTTTGACACAGAGAACGGTGCTGAGGAAATCCTCAATCTTATCGCAAATCTCTTCAGAAGGATTGGCGTTCAGCCTTCTGATGTAAAGGGTTATCCTGTCTCGCAATTTGAGCGCCTCCCCCATCAGGACCTTCTTATAAAATGAAGTCTCGCCCAGGTATTTCTCATGAGAGACATTATCGATATTCTTGATTGAGACCAACTCTTCTTCCACATTGTTCAGATTATGGATCAAGGCTCCATGCCCGGCGGGACGGAACAAAAGCTCACCTTCTGAGGTCCTGAACGGATTCCCGTCCATATCGACCGCTATCGTGTCGGTGGCTTTGTCCTGATAGGTGAACGTGATGTCATAATGGACGCCATAGCGTTTCTCATATTCCGGAACCACCTCAGAGACAGCCTTTTCGAAAAGTTCCTTGTGCTCCGGTGAGATTGTGACGACAAGGTTGCAGGAATCCTCGTCTGTAAATGGATCAGTAACACGCATATACTCCTGGGCCTCAACAAGATGCTCAGCGATAGCCGTCCTGACCTCAGAAGGATAGCGGTGGAACTTCAGTACTCCTTTGGGTTTGGAACCATAAGCGAGGCCATCATCGCCCAAAAGCTTGGTCAACGCCTTGAGCCTGTACGCCCTGCTGTCATCCGGTTCCCCGAAAACAGCCTCGTCGTAGAAGGCGAAATCCTTTATCCTAGCGGCGAGCCTCGCTCCCGGAGCGTCCGCGGGAAGATCCTCTCCCGCCTTGAGCTTCTCCAGTCCGGAGAACATGTCCTTGAACATCCTGGAGGCGGCTCCTGACGCGGGCACGAATTTACAGCTGCCCTCGAATGACGCGCTCCTGTAATAATCTACCGATTCCTGGGCGTCTTCCTCAGAAAGAACCTTAATTCCATTGCCAGGAGTAGCCGGCGCTACTATCTTCATCCAAGGGAAGCCCTTCTTGAAACGCTCGACCTGCTCCTCGACTTTATGGAGGTCGGCCCCACGCCCCTTGATCTGGGCGATGTCTTCTTTAGTGAACATTATTATGTGGTTTAAAGTTTTATTCGAAATAATATCCGAAACCTGGTTTCAAAGTTATATGACCGGCAACGTCGCCCAGTTTGGCCCGGATGTCCTTGATGCTGCCGTCCACATCTTTTATACCCGCAGGCTCATCCTTGGGCCAGATGGATTCCAGAAGCTCTTCTTTCGAGAAAACACGCCCTGGATTTGAGACCAGCAGGCTGAGAAGCTCGAACTCTGTTTTGGTAAAGTCAATAGGCTTTCCGTACAAAGTCGCTGTCTTGCGCTGGTGATCAATCTCCAAGGCTCCAAAGTTGTCAGCGTCTTCCCTTTTTCCCATCTTCGCCTCCACAGCGTTGATCACATAGTCACCGCACTTCTCGCACTCCCTGACAATATCCACGAACACGGTTCCAAGAGCGAAGGAATATTTGCCAGAATCAACATCGATGGTGTTCTGGGAGCGGAGTTTGTCACGCATTGAGTCAATGTCGTTCTCAACTGTCCATGAGACATCGGGATCTCCCTCACCCTCAAGGACTTCCACCATATTGTCAAAGGCTTTTTCAAGAAGATCGAACATCGCCGAGATGCCCGCTTCCTGCTCGGGGAGGAAATGCTCCTTCTCCTTATTGCGCCTGTCGATCATGCGGGAAAGGTTAAGACAGCTGTCGCCGATACTCTCAAGCTCGCTGACGGTACGGAGCATCGCGCGGATCTTCCTCTTTGTCTCGTCGCTGAGGTGGGCACTGGAGACCTGGGCCAGGTAACTGCCTATCTCGCTTTCAAGGCGATCGGACATTTGCTCCATCTCGCGCACCCTGACGATCTTTTTCTCAAAGGCAGCCTCGTCGGTCTCGCCATACAACTCCCGGACAAGGGCGAACATCTGCCGCATCCTGTCCGCGAACAAGCTGGTCTCTTTCTGGGCCTGCAGGACAGAGATCTCAGGTGTACGCATGATACCGGTCTGGATGTACTGGAGGCGGAATTCCTCGTCCTGCTTCTTCTGCGGGATCAGGTAGGTCACGATCTTCTCAAGTTGAGGGATGAACCAGATCAGGATGGCGGTATTGGTCACGTTGAACATCGTGTGGAAGGTGGCCAGCACGAACGAGAGTCGCGCGGCGCTCTGGGATTCAGCATGAGGGTCAACCCCAACTATAGAACAAGCCGTATTGACAAAAGGATAAAACACGCATAAAACCCACAGGACTCCGAACACATTGAACAGCAAGTGGGCCAGGGCCGCCCGGCGGGCCTGTGAGTTGGCCGAGAGAGCCGCCACGTTGGCGGTCACGGTCGTACCGATATTCTCCCCCATGACCAGGGCGATGCCTTGATAGATGGTAAGGACCCCGGTGGTGCAAAGGACCATGGTTATGGCCATCAAAGCGGCCGACGACTGGGCGATCACAGTGAGTATGCCACCAATGACCAGGAAGAGGAGGATGGTAAGATAACTGCCTGAATCAAAGGATGAGAAGAAGTTGACCACACCCTCATTATGCGCCAAGTCCATTTCCCTGCCGGTCACGTTCAAGGTGCCGAGGGCGAAGAAAAGGAATGAAAGTCCGAAGAGGAAGTCTCCCAGATAACGGTGCTTCCTCGAATTGATCAGGATCACAGCGATAAGGAATACCGGCCATACGAGATTCGTGATGTTAAATGAGAAACCGGCCGACATTATCCAAGCCGAGAGAGTCGTTCCGATATTCGCTCCCATAATGACTGAGATGGCCTGGGCGAGGGTCAGGAGAGCGGCGTTGACAAAAGAGACGGTCATGACTGTCGTCGCGGCGGAAGATTGGACAGCCACACAGACGAGCATTCCAGTGAGTACTCCGGTGAAACGATTGGTTGTCATCGCCCCTAGAATGTGGCGCAGGCCGGGGCCGGCCATCTTCTGCAGGGCCTCGCTCATCACCTTCATTCCGTACATCAGGAGGGCGATAGAGCCGAGCAGCTTGAATATAGTCATTATCATAACGCGAATTTACTCGCTTTTGGCTTATATTGAAACGATACTTTTATTTTTTATCAACAATTTATCCATCAAGTTTTTTACTAAATTCGCGTAAAGAAAAACCTGTCAATGACAATGAGACGCAGAACTTTTTTATTATTCCTTGTTTCCGCGGCGATCTTGATTTCCTCTTGCGCCGGCTCCAAGAATGTTCCCCAATCAAGCACCGGATTCGACAGCTCTAAGGATGGAGCGACCGTGTACTTCACTTCGGACATAAGCTCAAAAGGACTTGTAGAGATCTATAAAGCCCTCGGTGTCAAGCCTCAAGGCAGAGTTGCCGTCAAGATTTCGACCGGCGAATCGTCAAAGAGCAATCATCTCCGTCCCGAGCTGATCTCCGACCTTGTCCATGAGGTGAACGGAACCCTTGTGGAGTGCAACACCGCTTATGGTGGCAGCAGGGCAAACACGGCGGCACACCGCAAAGCCATAGCGGAGAGAGGTTTCGAGTCTGTCGCCCATGTGGACATCATGGATGAGGAAGGAGAAATCCAGATTCCGGTCAAGGACAAATCCCACATCCAACACGACATTGTAGGCAGCCACATCCAGAACTACGATTTCATGATTAACCTCGCCCATTTCAAAGGCCACGCGATGGGAGGCTTCGGAGGCGTTCTGAAGAACCAGAGCATCGGGGTAGCCTCGTCGTCCGGGAAGCTTTACATCCACTCGGCAGGACGCAGCACCACCAAATGGATTGATGACGATCAGGACGGTTTCCTCGAGTCGATGGCAGCGGCGGCGCAGGCTGTTCATGATTTTTTCAAGAAGGACGGGAAGAATATCATTTACATCAATGTTATGAATAACATGTCCGTGGACTGTGATTGCGACGGCAACCCCGACAAGCCCCGCATGAAAGACATCGGCATCCTGGCCTCGACTGACCCCGTCGCTCTTGACCAGGCATGCATAGACTTGGTATTCAACCACAAAGACACCGAAGGCGACACCGCCACCCCTCTCCAGCAGAGGATCAACCGCCAGCACGGACTGCATATTCTTGAATATGCGGAGAGCATCGGCCTTGGCGGCAGGAAATACCACATAGTCAATTTATGAGAAGATCGCTCCTCCTCGGGTTTCTGATAATATTCGCCTCCTTCATACCGCCTGGAGCGGTTAAGGTGACGGGGAACTCAAACCCAGACTTGGGTTGGCTATTCCTTGATGAAGGTCCCTACACGCTTGTCACCCATGTTGAGGCGCATCCTGGCGACGCTTCCTTCGTGCTGGTGAAGGATCTTTCCCTGATGGATACTGTTCAGGACACGGTCCTGAACACGCAGGTCACTGTGGCGGCTGACAGCATGATTAGAGTGGACCTTGGGTCTCTGGCACCAGGTTTTTACCAGGTGCGTCTTCGGGACAGCCTGAGATGGAACATCGGTGTGCGCCCGGACGACGTAGTGAGTCCTCCAGACCCTCCGAAAGATTTCGACAGATTCTGGAAAAAGACTTTCAGGGAGCTTGACATGGTTCAATTGTCTCCCGAATTCAAGGTAATCCCCTCCTACTCCAACGAGTTGAGGACATGCTATGAGGTGCGGTACGCCTCTTGGGGCGGGGCTGTTTCCGGCGGCATCCTCTCCGTCCCGAACGCCCCCGGCAAGTATCCGGCGCAGATTATGTTCATGGGCTATGGTGCGGAACCGTATTATATTGATCCTTCGGCATTTCCGGAGCAGATTCAGTTCCTTGTGAGTGTTCGCGACCAGGGCATATTCAAAGCCGGGCAGGACCGATGGATCGACCGGGGAATCGAAGACAAGGAGAGCTTCTATTACAGGGGCGCTTTTTGTGACGTGAAGCGGGCGGTGGATTTCGTCGCCGCTCTGGATAAGGCTGACCCGGACAGGATGGTGGCATGGGGCGAAAGCCAGGGTGGAGCGTTCACGTTCCTGGCGGCGGCGATAGACAAACGAATCAAAGCCATCGCTCCGTCCGTACCGTTTATGGGAGATTACAGAGACTATGCCCGCATCGTCTGGTGGCCGGTGCATGAAGTCTTCGGGGAAGCTGACGCATCCGGCCTGCCGAGAGAGAAGGTCCTCCAGATGCTCAGATATTTCGACATCAAGAATTTCGCCCCGAAGGTAAAGTGCCCGGTGTACATGAGTTTCGGCCTGCAGGACCCGACCTGCCCGCCACACACCAATTTCGCCATCTACAACAACTTGGGGACCCGAGAGAAGCGTTTCCTGTGCGTTCTGATCTGCGACCACGCCATGTGGAAGGAGCCCCTATGGGACAAAGAACGCGCCGCGTTCCTCGAAGCCGCGATCCGATAGCCCCTGCCTTTTTGCGGAATCCGCATCAATTTTTGTAACATAGCAGGGTGGATAAGATCCTTCACGCCTTGGATAAATCCACGGTTGACAATGTATAATATTCAATATGTTTGAAATGAAACGGACATTCAAGATTTTAGTTTTCATGGCTTTCACGGCCATGCTTGTCTCCTCCTGCGGGAACAAGAAGGGAGACAAGAACGCCGCACCTGCAGAGCCGGAAGCAGCGCGGATACTCACCGACAAGTATTTCCAGGCCATTGACCGGTATTTCACGGACGAAATCGCCCCTCAGTACTCTCCGGCCGAGATCTGCGTCACCTACAACGACTATGCGGCGGTCGATGACAGCAACCCGGATGACATCCAGGTTTTGGGCGACTTTTGGGTGGAGAACTACAACATCGTCGGAGATACCCTCATGTTTGTCTCGGGTGGCAACCATTCCGGAAAGATGCACATCAAGAAGGATTCCGAGGGGAACTACTTCGCCTCCGGTCTCGATGCCGTCGGGGACGGAAGCGAATTCCTGCCCACGGCGAAAGCCATCTTCGGTGACAGGTTCGAGGAATTCCAGAAAGCCAACTCCGACCATGATCTTAGGGAGAATATCCGCAAGACCGCCATTTCCGAATATGTCTTAAAAAACAAACTCGGGGTCAAGTATTACAAGGACTACGGCTGGCCAGCGGTCCAGTTATAAACACATTTACTTCACTTAGCTATTTTTTCACGAACTCAACCCGGCGGTTCTTGGCCCTTCCCTCTTCGGTGCCGTTGTCAGCGATGGGGCTGTGTGATCCCTTGCCTACTGCGGTGAGACGGTCGGCCGCGATTCCGTTCTTTACAAGGGCAGCTACGATTGCCTCCGCTCGCTTCTGGCTCAGCGGATCATTGACGGCGTCGCTGCCAGTCGCGTCGCAGTGGCCCTGGACCTCGAATTTGAGGCTGGCGTCTTTCTTCATCAATTCAGTGATGCGGCTTATCTCGACTGCGGATTCGGGCTTCAAGGTAGCCTTTCCGGTGTCGAAGGTGATGGCATAGGTGACTATCTTCCCGTCGGAGGCCAGACGGTCATAAAGGGGAACTGCCCCCTTCGCCAGACGGACGTTGCTGATGCCGCTGTAGGCATATTGGGAAACACTGTTGAAATAGAGATATCCGGGGGCTTCCATGGCCGGTACATTGATGATGCGCACACCGTTGATATAACCCTTGAAGGCCCTCTTGTTGAAGGAAAAGGCATAATGGTTCCATTCGCCTGCCTTCAGCGGATTGTCATTTCCATTATATCCACCGAGACCCGGGTTGAGACCCAGTTCTTTTTTGCCGTAAGTTTCGGAATCCGAACCGGGTTTGCGAAGACTCCATTCCATGTCTGAATATCCGTCTTCCCTATAGCGGAAAATAACATAGCTGGAAGCATTGTAATAGTCGGAGGCGCCGCGGTCTCCAAACCTAAGCTCCATGCCAAGTTCAGAGCCGCCGTCTTCCGACATGGGAGCGACATAAAGGTCGAATTCCAGGGTAAATATCTCAGGCAGCCAGCTCCATTTATCCTTCATGAGTGGCATCACCTGCCCAAGGCCATTGTCTGTAAATGCCAGCACCTTCCGGCCTTTCACCGACGCTGTTTCCACATAACCGTCCAGCAAGTCCCAGCGCAGCGGGAACTCTCCAAGTTTCTCGTTCTCAAAGGTGTCCTCGAAAAAAATCTCGTCACCAGGGACAAAGTCGGTCTTGGCGTATGCGGTCTGGGTTTCACTCTTCTGCCCGAAAGCAAGACTACCGGCAAGAATAACACCGGCGGTGATCAAAGCAATCTTTTTCATATTCTAACATATTAAAGGATTTTCATCTCAAAGGCTTTCCGCACGATTTCCGCTGATGTGGACGCGGAGAATTTGACAAGAAGCTGCTTCCTGTACCACTTGACGGTCTCCGGGCTCAACCCCAAGTCTTGGGCGATCTGAGGTGTGGTCCGGCCTATGGCAACTTCCTGAAGGATGGACTTCTCCCTTCTTGTCAGTTTAATGTCATTTGCTGTGATTTCGTCCATTTGTGGTTTTCGTTTTCGCGAATTTCGGCTATTTATTTGTCTTAAACACCACCCTTTCGGGTGGCATACTCCACCCTAAAGGGTTGAAATTGGTCAATTTATATTTACTATCTTTGTCTCTATGAGAAGAATAGGTATCATTTTGCTGCTGACAGCCTTGTCAAGCATACGGGGATTAGCGTACAATGACCATAGGGGACACAACCTTGATTCCCTTGAAAGAGTCGTCGCGAGATGGACTCCTGATGCCATAGACCGCGCCTCGACCCGGGAACTGGTGGACCTGAACCGGGCCTTTCGGGACCTCATGCTGGGTTACAGCGCCTTGAACGGCGAGAAATGTGCTTTCTATGCCCGAAAGGCGCTCTCCGTCTCTGAGCCGAGAGGTTGGGAGGAAGCCAACGCTGATGCCTTCCGCTACCTTGGGCAGTGCTTCTGGGCTTCCGAGAAATATGACAGCTCGCTCTTTTATTACAGGAAAGCGCTCTCTGCCGTGGAAAGGATGGCGGAAGGGGCAACTTCCCCCACCGCTCCGGAAGGTTATTCCGAGCTTGCCATCGATGACACCCGTTCGGCTCTTTACGGGGCCATCGGCAACCTTTACAATATGATGGACTCCATCCCGCAGGCAATGGACTGGTACGGGAAAGCCGGCGCCATTTTCGACAAATATGGATGGAACCAGAGCAACGCCATCCTCTACTATAACATCGGGGAAACCTGGGTGGAACAGGGCGAGCTACGGAAAGCCTCTCAGGCTTATGAGAGAGCTATGGAATATGCTCAAGGAGACTCCCTTATGGTAGCAATGGCTCAGAAAGGCCTCGGACGCGTGTATATGGAGCAAGGGAAAAGCGGGAAAGCGCTCAAGCATCTCCATAAGGCCGACGAGTATTTCTCTTCGCATGACAAGGAGGAGTTGACCTTTACCAAAGAGAATTACGAGTACATGTCGGCAGCGCTTCTTACCCAAAGGAAACAGCTGATACTCATAGCCATAGGTGCGATTCTCATTCTGTTGCTTTTCCTTGCGGTACTGCTGATTGGAAAGAAATTGCGCCGCTCGAGGAAAGAACAGGCCGAAGTTTCCGCCGTCCTGGAAGAGACTATCCAGGAAGCGCGTCGCCCCCATTCAGGTGAAGACATTCCACAGGTTTCCCCGCGGGAAAAAGAGATCCTGGATCTGCTGACCAAGGGCTACACTACGCCACAAATCGCAGAAGGGCTTGGGCTCAGCCCGGAAACCATCAAGTGGTACAGGAAGAAACTCCTCGTTAAATTTGATGTCGCGAACACCGTGGAGCTTACCTCAACAGTCAAGGATATGGGGCTGATATAGGGTCAGCAAACCATTCCGGCTATTTCTTTCCCGCAAAGAATTATTAAATTTGGTTCCTATAATCATCAACCCTTCTCGCATGGAATCACGCAAGCACCTCGCAGCCGAGAAGAAGCGCTGCAACTCACATAACCTCTAGCATCTGTAATCATGGTCATCAACGTATATTCGCAATACTTCCAAGCCCAAGCCCGCTTCTCCGGCGTGGAGCGTCGGGGCGCCCTGGTCCTTCTGATCTCCGACTCGGAGGCAGGTATGATCTCGTACAAGGTCGCGGTCTCTTTCTTCCCCCATCGGGATGCCGAGGATTTCGGAGTGTCGTACGACGCGTATTTCGAGAAGGAGATCTACCATGCCCCAGGTCGCCGTTCCAAAAAGCGTGAAACCGCCTTCCTGGAGTCCCTCCGGAGCGAGATCGATGCCATTGCCGCAGAGCATGATGCGGTGGTTGACTGGAAGCATCCCTTGAATGAAGCAAGGATGGGATAAGATAATGAAAAGCCCACAGACTGAGCCATGACCTTCCTTATTGAATCCCTCGCCGCCTGCGCCCTTTTCTCCCTGTTCGTCTTCCTGATGTCCAGAGACCCGGTGAAGACAGTCTTCAACTATCCCCCGGCCATCATCGAGCGATGCCGGCAACTGGGCCTCCTCGATGACAGCAACCGTCCCGGCGGACCGGTCTTCTACGCTAAGAAGATCACTGCACTGGTCGTTTTCGGCGTGCTGCTGGGCCTGCTGGTGCGCTATGTCAACGGTTGTACGACCTTCTGTGGCGGGTTCCTCACGGCCTATGCCCTCTGGAATGTCGTGAACTGGTTCGACGCCATCGTGCTGGACTGCCTCTGGTTCTGTCACGACAAACATTTTGTGATCAAAGGGACGGAAGACATGACGAAGGACTACCACGACTACTGGTTCCACATCAAGGGCTCCCTTCTCGGCATGGTGCTGGCCATTCCGTCGGCCCTGATCGCCGGACTTATAGTGATACTATGATACTTCGACACTATTGATAGTTCGCCAAGGTTCAACGCGTATCTGCCTGCCTCTTCGATGCTCATCTGCAAGGGATTGTCGGGATTCTCGCATAAAGGTTAGCTTTTTTCTGTATATTTGACTTCAGATCATATCCAGATGGTACAGGAGAGGAACGAAGAATCAGTATTCGCTTCGGTTGACAATCACCGGATGCACGTCTTCATGACCGGAGTCAGTGACGGAATGAAACTCGTGTTCCTGTCCGGCTCAGGCACCGTTTCCCCAGTGCACGATTTCAAGGTCCTCCTCGACCAGAAGCAGGACGACAGCAGGCTCCCGGAGGAACTCCGCGACAGATTCTACCGGATCCAGAGCAACGACCACTTCTGCTTCTACGGGGAGATAGTCGCCTCTTATATGATTGAGCCATGATGGAAGAAGAGTTGAACATAGAGACACCGCGGCTGCGTTTCAGGCCCTGGAGAGATTCCGACGCGGAGACACTTTTCAAGTACGCCAGCGACCCGGAGGTGGGCCCGCGCGCGGGGTGGCCACCGCATAGGAGCGTGGAAGAGAGCTTGTCCGTCATCCGGGATATCTTCTCCAACGGCCACACTTGGGCCTTGGAGCTGAAAGAGACCGGGGAGCCGGTCGGGTGCATGTGCTATTACGCTTTCGGGGAGAGCAACATCGACATCGGCGAGGACGACGCGGAGTTGGGTTACTGGATCGCGAGGCCTTACTGGAACCAGGGACTATGTACCGAGGCGCTCCGCGCGATGGTCACATGGTGTTTCAATGTAAAGGGCTTCCAGGTTCTCTGGAGCGATTTCTTCGTGGACAATCCCGCCTCCGGCCGTGTGATGGAGAAATGCGGCTTCCGCGACACCGGTGAGGTCAACTGGTGCAGCCACCTTTACAGGGGCGATGAGCGCCCGGTTAAAGTCATGCGGCTGGATTACGCATTAGACTGAGAAACGGCCCAAAAACGCTGATTATGGTCCCAAAACCAGTATTATTTAAAGCTTTGGGACCAAAAACCGCATATAAGGGCCGAATCAACAAAAGTGAGAACAAAAACAAAAACCCGCTCTGTCTGAGCGGGTTACCGTGGTGCTGGGAAGTCCTTTTTTAGCGTTTAGCATAGTTTGATGGAGTACCATAATTGTTTGATACAGAGCGCGAATAGTCAGTTAGAATTCATCTTGGCATAATAAGATTTAGTGGTAATTATGCGTAAATTTATGCGTAAAATTGATGTTTTGCGCGGCTTCATCGCCACCGACCTGGGCGAAACCGAAAGCGACGAAGATCTGCAAATCACCATCATCGGCCACCAAGAGAACGGCGGGCCGATGTACCAGAACATCACTGTCATATACTTCGACACCAAGGAAAAGGCCGATAGGTTCCGCTACTCTCCAGAAGACGTCAGCATCCATGACAATTCCAAGCTCTACGCCCACACCTACTGCGAAGTCGATTACTGCCGGAAGGATCCAGCCGATTTCGGTTCACAGCAGCTGAAATCGTAGTTGATTGCACTCCAAGCGTCATATATACCCCAACCCATTATACTATAAACGTTCAGTTAAACTTTGAAATACTGGCCAAAATGAATAACTTTGCAAAGCAAAGCAAATAAGTAACTTATGAAAAAGACCATAATAATAGCACTTCTTGCGCTGTTTTCCGCAGTCTGTTTTGCCCAGGATGGCGGTCCGCTCAAGTTCCTGGGAATCCCTATTGATGGCACTGAAGCCCAGTTCACAGCAAAGCTAAAGACCAAAGGTTTTACCTATAGTTCCCTTACAGAAGGCTACAAGGGCCAGTTCAATGGAAAGCCGGTCGATGTCTATATCCATACAAATCATAATCTGGTTGACCGGGTGTATGTTGCATTTCCTTACACCACCGAGGAGAGCATTAGAAATGAGTTCAACCGACTTCTTGGTCAGTTCAAGAACAATGCTAAATACTTAGACCTCAGTATGAATGAGGAGATTCCAGAAGATGATGATATCTCATATGAGATTTCGGTCAAGAACAAGCGATATCAGGCCAATTTCTGCTACTATGATGCTGAACGTGACCGCATCGCCTTCATGAATGCCCTTATGGATAAATTCTCGGAATTTTTCACGGAGGAGCAACTGGCGAAACTCAAGGAGTACGCCATAAAGGCAATGGACGCTCCCCAGGACCAGCAGGAAGCCTTACAGGCAGAAATGATGGCCGAGATGCAGAAGATGGGGCTGGGGCAAGATGAGAATGTTGAGCCTGATCCGGAAAAGGCATACAAGTTCCTCGCAACATTCATGGATGGAATGAGGTCGTTGGCCGATGGTGATGTATGGTTCATGATTCACGAACATTATGGCCGATACCAGATTGGACTGTACTACGACAATTTGCACAACCAAGCCCACGGGGAGGATTTGTAATTATGAGACATATTATTATCTTCGTATTTACGGCTTTATGCCTAATCTCTTGTACCAAAGAGAACAATCAAACCACGATTCAGAAGATTTGCAATAAGTGGGAATTGACTCGCTGGGAAAACTATAGGGAGGATGTCCTTGCTGGCACACAAGAGGGCAATTTCACAGACTATATGTACAATTTCTCCGAGGATGGGACTGTGAAAATATTCAAAAAAGATGGCTCTGTTAATGAATACATCTTTACGTATGACGAGGAAACACGGGTTCTTAATATTCCAAAGTTGAATCATGAATATACTGTAGAATCTGTAACCAGCAAGGAAATGAAGTGGAGATATGACAGTTGGGCGATAGGGGCTTCTGGACCCATAGCATATCATTCATACTATTTCTTTACTAGAAAGTAAGATTCGCTCACATAGGTGAGCGTTTTTTTGTGCCGATTCAAGTCAATGCCGATATAGAGACCAATGATGCCAGTAGCCAGCGTCAGTGCTAATGGGGCCGATAGAGAAAGCGGTCATCCGCATTCGGCAGTCCAGCAGAGCTGGCCAGCCCAATGCGGCTGGGTTCAATGAGAGCCAACCTGGCCAGTATTATTTCGCCGTGCACTATTTTTTGTGCGATTTTTACAAAAAACCGCACTACTTTCAGTGCAAAGTATTATATTTGCAAAAAATAAGCTCGTATGGAACAGCTATACAATACTTTCCGCCTCAAACTCTCCCTGACCCCGATGGGCTATGTCAGAGAATTCCATGACAAAATCAATTGGTCCAACCGTCTCATCTGCATCATGGGGCAGAAAGGTGTCGGCAAATCCACCATGCTCCTCCAGCATATCAAAAAGTTCGACAACCTGGAGGAAACCCTCTATGTCACTGCTGACAATATCTATTTCTCTGGCCACACCCTGTATGATTTGGCGCAGTCTTTTTTCAAGGCTGGAGGGAAGCGCCTTTACATTGACGAAATCCATAAATACAAGCCCTGGTC
>JAEEGL015587020.1_pt1 | contig 15749 bp, 15 predicted proteins | sample 9134231 | NCBI WGS metagenome assembly JAEEGL01 (sample SAMN16246548, study PRJNA631951) | gut metagenome | biome: gut microbiome; feature: rumen; material: fiber-attached | host: Bos | place: Iran: Karaj | collected 2018-10
ATGAAGAACCTCGCTGCAGGTGCTAACCCCATCATCCTCAGAAAAGGTATGAAGAAGGCTACCGAAGTTGCTGTTGAAGCCATCAAGTCAATGAGCCAGAAGGTTAACGGCAAGGAGCACATCGCAAGAGTTGCCGCTATCTCTGCCGGAGATGATGCAGTAGGCCAGATGGTAGCAGATGCTATGGAGAAGGTTTCAGGCGACGGTGTCATCACCATCGAGGAGTCCAAGACCATGGCTACCGAGCTTGATACCGTAGACGGTATGCAGTTCGACCGCGGATATATATCCGCATACATGGCTACCGATATGGACAAGATGGAAGCTGTTCTTGACAATCCTCTTATCCTTATCACTGACAAGAAGATCTCTAATATCCAGGAGATCCTTCCCCTTCTTGAGCAGATCGTTCAGGGCGGAAGAAAGCTCCTTATCATCGCTGAAGATGTTGAGGGCGAAGCTCTCACCACTCTCATCGTTAACAAGCTCCGTGGAACCTTCAATGTAGTAGCTGTTAAGGCTCCCGGCTATGGTGACAGAAGAAAGGCAATGCTTGAGGATATCGCTATCCTTACCGGCGGTACCGTTATTTCTTCCGAAGTAGGTCTTGAGCTTAAGGATGCTACCCTTGATCAGCTCGGACAGGCTAAGAGCGTAAAGGTTCAGAAAGAGAACACCATCATCGTTGACGGTGAAGGAAATAAGAAAGCAATTGCTTCCCGTATCGCACAGATCAAGAAGCAGATCGAAGAGACCACCTCTGATTTCGACAGAGAAAAGCTTCAGGAGAGACTTGCAAAGCTCGCAGGCGGAGTTGCAGTTATCAGAGTAGGTGCTGCTACCGAGACCGAGATGAAGGAAGCAAAGCTTCGTATGGAAGATGCTCTTGCAGCTACCAGAGCAGCTGTTGAAGAGGGAATCATCGCAGGCGGCGGTTCCGCATACATCCACGCATCCAAGAAGGTTGCTGAGCTTGCAGAGACCCTTGACGGAGATGAGAAGACCGGTGCAAGAGTTGTCCTCAAGGCACTTGAAGCTCCTCTCTACACAATCGCAGCAAACGCAGGACTTGACGGAAGCGTTATCGTTAACAAGGTTCGTGAGTCCAAGAAGGGTATGGGATTCGATGCTCTTAACGAAGAGTATGTTGATATGGTAAAGGCCGGAATTCTTGATCCTGCCAAGGTTACCCGTTCAGCACTTCAGAATGCAACGAGCGTTGCATCAACTCTCCTTACCACCGAGAGCGTTGTTTCCACCATCAAGGAGCCTCAGCCTCCTATGCCTGCAGGCGGCGGAATGGGAATGGGAATGTAATTTCCGGACAATTAAAAATTTTAAGGGGGTGTCGTGGAGACGGCACCCCCTTTTAGTATGGTATAATCTTTTCTATGAAAATTTCTTCTTTTATTCATTTTGCCGGCTTTGGGATAAAGACAGTTCTGTTTAAAAAGAAGGATCCCATCCTTGGCACGGTTATAGTTACAGATAAATGTAATCTGCATTGTAAGCACTGCTCCGTAAACAATATCACGGCAGTGATGCATCCTTATGCACAGATAAAGGCTGAGATGAAACAGCTCCTTGATATGGGTGTCAGGATCCTGTTTTTTTGCGGCGGGGAAACCTTCCTGTGGAGAGACGGTGAGAAGTCTATAAGGGATCTTGTCATCGAAGCTAAGGCCATGGGATTTCTCATTGTAAATGTGGTTACAAACGGAACTTTTCCCATTGATCTTCCGGAAGCGGATCTTATTCTCTTAAGCCTTGACGGAGATAAGGAACGTCACAATGCGGTTCGCGGTGATACTTACGATACCATCATGAAAAATATCGAGGCTTCAACCTCGGATAATATCTGTTTTTACATGGCCATTAATCAGATCAATAAAGACCATGTTAAGGATGTGTGCCTCCTGGCAAGGGATAAGAAAAATGTCAGAGCCGTATCCTTTAATTTCCACACGCCTTACCCCGATACGAGAGAACTTGCTCTTTCAAAGGAGGAAAAAGCCGAAATCTGTGAAGTTATAAAACAGATGATGAAAGAGAAGGTTCCCGTATTTAATCTGAAGAGCGCATTCCCTTATCTTATAAGTAATTCGTTTCCCACTCCCTGTCATCAGTGTGTGGTGATTGAAAACGGAAAAGTTTCCACCTGCGGAAGATGTATTGATGTGCCGGGACTTTGTGATGAGTGCGGATACTTTTTTGTTGCCGAATACACATTATTGTTCCGCGGTAATCTGAAAGTGATCTTTGAGATGCTTGGAACATATCTTAAATATATCTAGAGGTGCGGATGAGCCTGATAACAAATCTTACGCGAATGTGGCTTACCCGTTCCGTTAAACCCTTTATCTTTAAAAATGAATATGACGAAAAGCTTTGTTTTTCCGATCTTGATAATCTCGGGCTGTATGTGCACATTCCTTTTTGCGAGAGAATATGTGCCTTCTGTCCTTACTGTAAGACTCTGTATTCCAAGGATGCTTTAGACTCTTACGTCGATGCCCTGATCCGCGAGATTCACATGGTGGGAGCCATGCATGAAGGTAAAAAGAAGGTCACAAGCCTTTATTTCGGTGGCGGGACTCCTGCACTTGCGGTGGAACGCCTGGGTGAGATTATCTCGGCACTGAATGAACATTTCGAGATCACAGAAGGCATAGGTCTTGAGCTTCATCCGGACAATGTTACCGTACCCGTGCTGACTGAACTTAAAGCCTGCGGAGTTGATAAGATAAGCATAGGGATCCAGTCCTTTCAGGAAAAATATCAGGATATTCTTGGAAGAAAAGCCGTGGATGCCGTGGCATTAAAACAGGCATTGTCCCGGGTTTCCTTTGATACCGTGTCCATGGATCTGATCTTTGCACTTCCCGGACAGACCGATGATGATCTGAAAAAGGATGTGGACATGGCATTTGAAACGGGAGCAAATCACGTAGCCATTTATCCTTTTATAGATTTTGATTTTACTCCCAGTAATGTTAAGGCTATGCCTAAGAACCGGAAGAGAAAACTTCTGGATGATATTACCGGGTACATGGAAGGACGTGGATTACACAGAGATTCCATCTGGACCTTTTCTTCGGAGAAAAACGCAAAGTATTCTTCCATGACAAGAGATAATTTCCTGGGATTCGGATGCTCCGCAACAACCCTTCTTCGGGACAGTTTTAAGATAAATACTTTTTCTGTGGATGAGTATTGTAAGAGGATAGATGAAGGAAAACTTCCCACATCCCTGACCATAAGATTTACCTTAAGACAGAGAATGGTTTACTTTCTGTTCTGGACAGCATACAGTACTAAGGTGGATCCCGAGGGCTTTGAAAGATTCTTCGGAGTTCCCCTTAAGAAAATGTACGGTTTAGAGTTTAAACTGGCGCATGCGTTAGGATTTGTGGAAGTTAAAAACGGAGTGTATCATCTTACACATAAGGGTGCATTCTATTATCATTATTACGAGAATTTCTATACCCTTTCATACATCGATAAGATGTGGGGAATAATGAGGCGGGAAGCATTTCCCGAAGAAATAAGATTATAGAAAAGGAAATAAAAATGATCTACAACAGTGTGCTTGATGCAGTGGGACATACTCCCATGATAAGACTTAACAGAATGGCTCCCGCGGGAGGTGCGGAGATCCTGGTTAAGTTCGAAGGAACAAATATCGGCGGATCCATAAAGACCAGGACTGCTCTGAATATGATCCTTGCAGCGGAAAAAGAAGGACTTATTAATTCCGACAGCATCATTGTCGAACCTACGAGCGGAAACCAGGGAATAGGTCTGGCACTGGTAGGCGCGGTTAGAGGATATAAGACGGTTATCATAATGCCCGATTCTGTCAGTGAGGAGAGAAGAAAGATCGTAAAGCATTACGGAGCGGATCTTATACTCATCCATGATGACGGGGATATCGGTAAATGTATCGATAACTGCGTAAAGAAAGCTCTTCAGATGAAGGAAGAAGATCCGAAGGTTTTCGTCCCCCAGCAGTTTGAAAATCCCAACAACACCCTGGCACATAAAAACCATACCGCTCTTGAGATAATGGAACAGGTTGCCGGCCCCATTCACGGTTTTTGTTCAGGCATAGGAACCGGAGGAACCATAACCGGAATCGGTGAAGTGCTTAAAGCCCAGTATCCTTTTATAGAAATATGGGCTGTGGAGCCTGAAAATGCCGCCATCCTTGCGGGCGGTAATATCGGAACCCATCTTCAGATGGGAATAGGTGACGGAATCATTCCCGATATACTGAACAGAAATATTTATGATGATATTTACATAGTAACCGATGATGAGGCAATCGGCACTGCCAAGAGACTGGCCCGGGAAGAGGGCATTATGTGCGGAATATCCAGCGGAACAAACGTTGCGGCAGCCATAAAACTTGCAGAGAAACTGGGACCGGGCAAAACCGTTGTCACTGTATTGCCCGATACGGCAGAGAGATATTTTTCGACACCGTTATTTGAAGAGTAAACAGAAAGTGAGATCCGTATGACAAGAGTAAGCGATTCTCTTACCATCAACAAAACCGTTCTTAAAAACAGGATGACAATGGCTCCCACTGTTAAGTTCGATTATGCAGGTGAAGACGGTAAAGTCACCGACATGCATATTGAACACTACCGTCTCAGAGCTTCCCACAGACCCGGGCTTATCTGTGTTGAGGCTACCGCAGTTTTGCCGGAAGGGCGTTTCTGGAAAAATCACATGGGCCTCTGGGATGATTCACAGATTGAAGGGCATAAGGCTATTGTCGATGCATGTCATGAATATGATGTGCCGGTTATCATTCAGCTTAATCATACCGGCATTACGTCAAATCCCGACTGCGGACCTGCCATCGGACCTTCCGCTGTTCCCACAAGGGATGAGAAGGTACTGTCGAGGGAAATGACAGTGGATGAGATACATGATATGCAGAGAGCTTTTTCTGATGCAGCTGTCCGTGCGAAGAAAGCGGGATATGACGGAATACAGCTTCATGGCTGTCACGGATATCTCATCAATCAGTTCATTTCGAAAAAAACAAATCTCCGTACTGATGAATACGGAGGAAGCGATGAGAACCGTGCAAGATTCGGTGCTGAGATCATAAGGATGATAAGAAAAGAATGCGGAGATGATTTTCTTATCTCCATCAGAACCGCGGGAATAGAACCTGATATCGCTACTGCAATAAACGTGGCAGAGGAATATGTTAAGGCCGGCGTTGATTATCTTCAGGTCTCAACGGGAATCGAATGGAATGATCCCACAGTGGAAGTGGACAATGAGCATTACAACAAGTTCTGTTCCCTGGGAATCAGATTCCATGAACACTTTAAAGGACGCATACCCGTATCCTGCGTTAACGGAATCAATACTCCGGAGGAAGTACATTTCCTTATCGAAAACGATCTGACGGATACCGTGGATCTCGGTAAAGCGGTTCTTGCTGATCCCGCATTTATCGATGCAGTGCTGAACGGTGCATCCTACAATAAATGCCTCGGATGTCCCAATTGTCAGTTCGGCCCGGGAACTCCCCACAAATGCCCCAGAGGAACAAAATAAGTGGAACGAAGGAACCGTCCCTTGAAAAAATTATAATTTGCCGGTTGACAACCGGCAAATATTTTTGTTATATTAATTGCACACAAGTAAATTGTTCTAAATCAATATGAGTGAGGTGGATGAAGATGAAGAAAAAAGAAGAGTACAACAGCCTTAAATTATGTAATCAGGTCTGCTTTCCGCTGTATGCCTGTTCCAAGGAACTGGTAAGACAGTACGGACCGTTTTTAAAGGATCTGGATCTTACATATACCCAGTACATAACCATGATGGTCATGTGGGAGAAAGAGGAAGTTTCTTCAAGGGATCTTGCGGAATGTCTTCATCTTGATTACGGAACTCTGACACCGGTATTAAAGAGACTTGAGCAGGCGGGCTACATCACCAGAGAACGTTCCGCGGAGGATGAAAGACTCCTTACTCTTAAACTTACCGGGGAGGGAAGAAAACTTAAGGAAAAGGCAGTACATATCCCTCCTGCTATGGCAAAAAAAGTCGGACTTTCCGAAGAAGAATTCAGAACTCTCTACACCCTCACTTATAAGGCATTGATGAACATGGAAAACAACGACTGATCACAAAAAAGGAGAAAAAGATTATGGCAAACGTATATGATTTTACCGTCAAGGACAGAACCGGAGCTGAAGTGAGTCTTAAAGAATATGAAGGCAAAGTGCTCCTCATCGTAAATACCGCAACGGGATGCGGATTCACTCCTCACTATGAGCCCCTTGAGGCAATGTATAAGGACCTTAAGGATAAGGGATTTGAGATCCTGGATTTTCCCTGCAATCAGTTTGCAAACCAGGCTCCCGGATCTGAAGAAGAGATCCATGAATTCTGCACTCTGAAGTTTGGAACCGAATTCCCTCAGTTTGCCAAGATCGATGTAAACGGCGAGACTGCAGATCCGCTTTTTGTATATCTTTCAACCGAAAAGCCTTTTGAAAGTTTTGGCAAGGGACTTAAGGCGGGAGCACTTAAGAAGTTCACGGATCTTAACAACAAGGCCTTTGGCGACAAGGCATATATCAAGTGGAACTTCACCAAATTCCTTGTAAACAGGGAAGGAGAAGTTGTGGCAAGATTCGAGCCCACAACCGATATGGATGAGGTAAGAGCTGAGGTTGAAAAGCTTCTCGGATAAACATGCCAAAAAAAGAAGAGAATATGACAAATAATCGCACAATTTAGTGTAAGTAACACGATATAGTTAAGGTGGAACGCAGGGACGGTTCTGCCGTTCCAAAACAAACGGAACGGCAGAACCGTCCCCTTGTTTCACTAAAAAGGAGTGAAAAAATGAAGATCTATGATATTTCACAGGAAGTGTTTGGATGTAAGGTTTTTCCAGGGGATCCAAGCCCGGTTAAGGAAACCATGCTCAGCATTGAAAAGGGCGATGTCTGTAATCTCACCGCATTCAGAATGTGTGCACATAACGGGACCCATGTGGATGCTCCTTTTCATTTTATAGACGGTGGTAAGACCATCGACGAAGTTGATGCCGACAGATTCATAGGATATGCCTATGTTGCTGAGCATGAAGGTGATGTGACCGCAGAGGACGCGGAAAGGTTCATTTCGGAGGCCTGTGCCATCGATGAAGAAGCAGCAAAGAGGATCCTCGTAAAGGGTAATGCCACCGTAACAGAGGAAGCTGCGAAAGTATTTGCTGCAAAGGGCATCAAGCTCTTCGGTAATGAATCCCAGACCGTGGGACCGGAGGATGCGCCTAAGGCAGTTCACATGATAATGCTTGGTGCGGAGATAGTTTTACTTGAGGGTATAAGACTCGGTGAAGTTCCCGGTGGAGTTTATCTTCTGAATGCCATTCCCATTAATCTGGGTGGCAGTGACGGTGCTCCCTGCAGGGCTACTCTTTTGAAAATGTAAACGGAGGATGAGATGGAAAAGGTCAAATGGGGAATCCTTGGAACCGCAAATATTGCCAGATGGGCAACCATACCAGGAATTAAGCAGGCTGACAATGCCGAGCTATACGCCATTGCCGGAAGGAATCCCGAAAAGGCAAAAAGCTTTAAAGATGAGTACGGATTTGAAAAAGCCTACGGAAGCTATGACGAACTTTTGGATGATCCTGAGGTGCAGGCCGTCTATGTTCCTCTTCCCAACGATATTCACATCAAATGGGTAACAGAGGCTCTTAGAAAAGGCAAGCATGTCCTGTGTGAAAAACCACTTGCCATGAATGCGGAAGAAGTACGTGAGATGTTCAAAACCGCGGAAGAAAACGGTGTATATCTTATGGAAGCCTACGCATATCTTCACAGCCCCTATGTGAAGAACCTTAAGGATGACATTGAAAACGGACTCATAGGTGATGTGGATTATATAGAATCTGCTTTTATCACTCAGGGATACAAAGAAGACTTCAGGCTTCACAAAGAATTCGGCGGCGGGGCAATGTATGATCTCGGATGTTACTGTACTACCATGATCCTCACGCTTATTGATTCAGAGCCGGAATTTGTGAAAGCGTCGGCTGAATTTACGAACCTTGGTGTTGACTTTCAGACTGCTGCGATAATGAGATTTAAAAACGGCGCAAGAGCCTCTTTCAATGTGGGAATGATCCTTGGGGAAGAATCCAATTCCCGTTTTGACAGACTCTACATTCACGGAACCCGTGGAAGCATCAGATCGGAGGTTGAATATAACCAGGCCGGTGAAGTGAGTTATCGAGTCTTTACACCGGAGGGAGCGCGTGCAAGGAAGATCCATGTACCTCAAAACTACAAGCTTGAGATCGAGCAGCTTGGAAGATGCATTTCAGACGGTGAGAAGCCCCATATCACACCGGAGTTTTCGATTAAGAACGCGGAACTCATGGACAGGGTACTTAAAGAGATAGGCTATTAATTTTACGGAGGGTATTTCCATGAAAAAAAGAGCATTGTTTATCGGCGGAACCGGAACCATAAGCACAGCCATTGTAAAAAGACTGGTTAATGATCTTGATTGGGAAGTATGGGTACTTAACAGGGGGAACAGAAATGATGTTCTTCCCGCAGGCGTTAAGAGTATAGTTGCGGATATAAATGATGAGAGCACGGTTCTTGAGAAGATAGGCGATACTATTTTTGACTGCGTGTGTGAATTCATCGGATTCCACGTATCGCATGTCGAAAGGGATTATAGACTTTTTAAAGATAAGACAAGACAGTATATCTATATCAGCTCCGCATCCGCATATCACAAGCCTGCATCGAATTATGTCATTACCGAAGGAACTGCCATGGCTAATCCATACTGGCAGTATTCCAGAGATAAGATCGAGTGCGAGGAATTCCTTATGAAAAAATATAAAGAAGAAGGATTCCCCGTAACCATAGTCCGCCCCAGCCATACCTATGATGAGAGGAATGTTCCCCTTGGAGTTCACGGAAAGAAGGGCTTTTATCAGGTGATAAAGAGAATGCAGGAGGGAAAGCCCGTTATCATCCAGGGCGACGGAAGCAGTCTCTGGACTCTTACCTGGAACGCAGACTTTGCCATCGGCTACACCGGTCTTATGGGCAACAGACATGCTATCGGCGAAGCATTCCAGATCACTTCCGATGAAACTCTTACCTGGGATCAGATTTATGAGACCATAGCAGAGGCTCTGGGAGTTAAGCTTAATGCTTATCATGTATCCACGGACTTCCTTATTGCAACCGGCGACAAGTACGGTTTTGATTTTACCGGATCTTTGAAAGGTGATAAGTCCGTATCAGTAGTATTTGATAACAGCAAATTAAAAAGACTTGTTCCCGATATGACCACTCATGTCAGATTTGATATGGGTGTAAGGATCGCATTGGACTACGTGCTTTCACATCCCGAGTGTCAGGCGGAAGATCCCGAATTCGACGAATGGTGTGACAAGGTAATTGCAGCTGTGGAAAAAGCTAAGGAAATGGTCTGAGAGACCGGAGGATAAAATGAAACTCGGAACATCATCGCCTCTTCGACATAACTCACCTGAAGAGTGGGCCAAAAAACAAATTGAACTTGGCTGCACCACTGTGGTATTCCCTGCTCAGAGTAATGAACCTGAGGATGTTATACTCGGATATAAAAATGCTGCGGATGATGCGGGACTTACCATTGCGGAAGTCGGCATTTGGAGAAATGCCCTGGCTGCGGATCCCGCAGAACGTAAGGCCAATATGGATTACTGTGTGGAGCAGCTTCGTCTTGCGGATTTCCTTAATGCAAGATGTGCCGTCAACGTTGCGGGTGCCTTCGGGCCTGTGTGGGATGGAGGCTATAAGGAGAATTTTTCCAAGGAAGCTTTTGATAAAACTGTTGCCATGGTCAGGGAAATAATAGACCGTGCCAATGTGAAGAATACATTTTTCACACTGGAGCCCATGCCCTGGATGATACCCACCGGACCGAAGGAATATCTGAAACTGATTGAAGCCGTGGATAGGGATCGTTTTGCTGTGCATATGGATATCATCAATATGATCAATTCCGCAGACAGGTATTTTTATGCCGATGAATTTGTGGAAGAGTGCGGAGAACTTCTCGGTGACAGGATCAGGAGCTGTCATATCAAGGATGTTCATTTAAGCAGCCGGTATACCCTGAGACTTGAAGAGTGCGGTCCCGGTGACGGAGAGTTTCCTTTGAGACATTATGCTGAAAAGATGAATTCCATAGATGCTGACATGCCCGTTATTTTGGAACATCTTGATTCGGATGAAAAATATATTATGTTCATGGGTTATCTTAAGGAGGAATTAAATGGGTTATACAAGGTCATCTGATGCAAATGAGATAACTGCAAGATCCATGATGCCTTCCCTTGAAAAAGAGGGAACTCCCGGAGTTGTTAAATTCAAAAAGAGTGTTGAAAACGAACTGAGATTCATCATGAGCTCCACAGGATTCTCAAAGGTGTCGGACATTGATGATTCCGCAATATATTAACGTTTTTTCTTGACATTCCCCTGCTCAGGGTATACATTATGTAAAGTGATTGATCGTAAGAGTGGCCAAGCGGCCACTCTTACTTGTTTGTAAGGGGGTGCGAATGGGCAGATCCGATGTTATAGCCGGTAAAGCCGAGGAACTCCTTGTCCCCGTTACGGAAAAGTTTGGCGTGTCTGTTTATGACGTCGAATACGTTCTGGAAAACGGTGAGAGATACCTTCGTGCGTATATTGACAAGGAAGGCGGAGTTACCATCGACGATTGTGAGAATGTAAGCCGTGCCTTTGAGAAAGAACTTGATGATTCAGGACTGATCGATGATCAGTATATCCTGGAAGTATCCAGTCCCGGTCTCGGAAGAGCGCTTACAAAAGATAGACATCTGCAGCAGTCCGTGGGAGAGTCGGTTGAGATCTCATTCTATAAGCCGCAGGAATCCATCGGTTCCAAGTCTACGGAAGGTATCCTTAAAGCATTTGACAAGGAAACCATAACCGTTGCAGATCCTGAAACGAACGAAGAAACAAGCTGGAAACGTTCAGATATTTCACAGATAAAATTATCTCTTGATTTTTAAAACAGAAAGGAAAAAGGGAAAAACAAAATGAACAGCGAACTTATTGAGAGTCTTAATCTGCTTGCAAAGGAAAAAGGCATTGACAAAGAGGCAATCTTCGAAGCAATCGAGAATGCACTCGTTGCAGGCTGCAGAAATCTCTACGGCAGAAACGAGAACATCAAAAACATCCGTGCCGAGGTAAACCGCGACACCGGTGATCATCGTATTTATGCAGAGAAGACCGTAGTCGAGTCTGCTGATGATGTTATGGACCCTCTTGAGGATATTTCTCCCGAAGATGCAAGAGCAATTGCTCCCGACGCTCAGGTAGGAGACGTTGTACAGGTTGAGATCAAGTCTGAAGAACTTACAAGAATTGCCGCAATGAGCGCAAAGAACGTGATCTTACAGAAGATTCGTGAGGAAGAGAGACACGCAGTATTTGATCAGTTCTCAGGCAGAAGAAAGAATGTGGTAACCGGTACCGTTAATCATTATGTGGGAGGCAATGTAAGCCTCAACCTCGGCAAGGCAGACGGAATCCTTGCAGAAACAGAGATGATCCCCGGTGAGAGATACAAGAACGGAGACAGACTTAAGGTTTATGTTCTTGATGTTAAGTCCACTCCCAAGGGCCCCCGTATCAGCGTAAGCCGTACTCATCCGGAGCTTGTAAGATGCCTCTTTGAAAATGAAGTTACCGAGATCGCTGACGGAACCGTAGAGATCAGAAGTATTGCACGTGAGCCCGGAAGCCGTTCCAAGATCGCAGTATGGAGCAACAACCCTGATGTTGATCCCGTTGGTGCATGTGTAGGTATGAACGGAGACAGAGTTAACGCAGTAGTAAGCGAACTCAATGATGAGAAGGTTGATATCGTATGCTGGGATGACAACCCCGGAAACCTTGTTCAGAATGCTCTTTCACCTGCTTCAGTTATCGCTGTATTTGCCGATCCTTATGAGAAGACCGCTAAGGTCGTTGTTCCCGATGACCAGCTTTCTCTTGCAATCGGTAAAGAAGGACAGAATGCAAGACTTGCAGCACGTCTTACCGGATATAAGATCGACATCAAGTCCGAGTCACAGGCTAAGGATGCCGTAGGATTCCGTTATGAAGACTACGAGTATTCGGAAGATGGCGATGAGGGTTACGAAGAAGGTTTTGAAGAGACCTACGAGGAAGTTCCCGCAGATGAGAGTTCAGACGAGGGAACCGAGGAGTAATGGGTCCTTCAAATTCCAGAACATGCGTGGGATGCGGAACCGTGCAGCATAAAAAGAACATGCTGCGTCTGGTGTTAAATCCGGAAGGAAAGCTTATCCCCGATGAGAAAAACAGGATGGAGGGCCGCGGGGCATACATATGTCCTGACAGGGAATGCCTTGATAAGGCAGTTAAGAAACGCGGATTTAACAAAGCTTTTAAATGCAGTGTTACCCTCGAAGATCTTAAAGAAGTAATGGAATTGATTGACAAAAGGTGATGATTCACCAAAAGGAGTTATTACGCAGGACAAAGTATTATCACTGCTGGGACTTGCCCAGAAAGCCGGAAAAGTAGCCGGCGGAGAGACACAGGTACTTGAAAGCATAAGGGATGGAACGGCTATGTGCGTTGTGATAGCAAAGGATGCATCCGACACATCCCGTAAGATGTATACGGATAAATGTAAGTATTACGAAGTTCCGTTTGTTTATTATGCTGACAGGGAAACACTTGGAAGAGCGGTGGGCAAAGATCTCAGAAGCGCTCTTGCGATAAAAGATGAAGGTTTGTGCCGTGCACTGAAAAAAGCGGCACCTGAGCTGTTCGAGGAGGAAATGTAATTAATGGCAAAAACCAGACTACATGAAATAGCAAAAGAATTGGGTGTAAAGAGCACAGAGGTGGTAAATGCCGCACTTGAGATGGGCATGGATGTTAAGAGCCACCAGAGTTCGGTTTCGGAAGAAGATGCCGAAAAGCTCAGAGCCAGATTCGGAAGCGGAAGTAAAAAGGAAGCTCCTGTTAGGGCAGAGGCTCCCGCAGCAAAGCAGGAAGAGAAGCACCCGGAGGAGAAAGCCGCAGATAAGCAGCCTTCCGAGAAGCAGAGTGCACCTGCAGCAAAGCCCGCTCATACAGCTGCTCCCGAAAATGCACAGCCCAGAAAAAAAATCATTATTGTAAACAATTCCCAGGGTAAAGCTCAGGGAGGTTCAAACCAGGCAAAGGCTTATACCGGCCAGACCGTTAAGCCTGCATCAGGTCAGGCTCATCCCCAGAATTCTCAGGGAGCTAACCGTGGTGCATCCTCAAATGGCCGTCCCGGATCAAATGTCATGTCCGGAAGACCTGAAGCAAGAAGGATTATCAAGCCTCTTACAGCTCCTTCGGATACTCCCACCGTATCAATGGTTCAGGATCCCAAGAGCATTCAGGGCGCAAGAAAGCCCAAGCCCGAAGTAAATGAAAATGCTTCAAAGCCTGCAGAAAATCTTCAGGTAAATGACAAGCCTCAGGAAGCAAAGGCTGATAATGCTGCAGAAAATGCAGCTCCTTCCCAGAACAGGGATAATGGTTCCAGAGGAAATAACCAGAGCAGAAACGACAACAGGGGAAATCATTCCATCAGCATGAATGACAGACCCGGACAGCGTTCAAAGGGTGGATATCGCGGAGGTAACGGATATGGCCAAGGCTCGCAGACTACGGAAAAGCAGGGGCAGGGTAACGGGTATTACCGCCAGAACCAGACAGGGTCTGCAAACGCTTACCAGGGCACGTCGAATCCTCAAAGGGGCGGTTTTGGTGCTGGAGCTCCTGGCAGGGGCGGCTTTGGTGGCGCTGGAGGTCAGAGACCAAATGGAAAACCGGGAGCTGGATTCGGAAACGGACGGAATGCTGGCGGCGGTAAGATCTTTACCTCAGACGGCCCTACAAGCAATAAAGGCAGCAGGGACCAGAGGCGCAAAAACGAAGAAAGAAACTCCAGACACAAGGATATAAAGTATACGGAGGATGAGGTTTCATCGAGCAAGAAGGCAGGACGCTTCATCAAGCCCGAGAAGAAGGTGGAGGAAGTAGTAGAAGAGCAGATCAAGGTTATCACTCTTCCCGATTCCATTACCATTGGTGATCTTGCTGCCAAGATGAAGATGAAGGCCTCCGATATCATCAAGAAGCTTTTCCTTTCCGGAAAGGTTGTTACCGTTAACCAGGAGATCTCTTACGAAGATGCAGAGAACATCGCAATGGAGTATGAGATCCTCTGTGAGCACGAAGTAAAAGTAAATGTCATCGAAGAACTCCTTAAGGAGGGCGAGGAAGAAGAAGAGAACCTCAAAGAGAGACCTCCCGTTGTCTGCGTAATGGGTCACGTTGACCATGGTAAGACTTCACTTCTCGATGCCATCAGAAAGACCCATGTAACCCAGAGAGAGGCAGGCGGAATCACCCAGGCCATCGGCGCGTACACCGTTGATGTAAAGGGCAAGTCTATCACCTTCCTTGATACTCCCGGTCACGAAGCATTCACCGCAATGCGTATGCGTGGTGCCAATTCAACCGATATTGCAATTCTCGTTGTTGCTGCTGACGACGGTGTCATGCCCCAGACCATTGAGGCTATTAACCATGCAAAGGCAGCAGGCGTGGAGATCATTGTTGCCGTAAATAAGATCGATAAACCCTCTGCAAACATCGACAGAGTAAAGCAGGAACTTTCCGAGTATGAACTCATTTCAGAAGACTGGGGTGGTTCTACCGTATTTGCTCCCGTTTCCGCCAAGACCGGAGAGGGACTTGATAACCTGCTTGATATGATCCTTTTAACCGCCGATGTGCTTGAACTCAAGGCTAATCCCGACAGAAAAGCAAGAGGCGTTGTTATCGAGGCTAAGCTTGATAAGGGAAGAGGACCTGTTTCCACCATCCTTGTTCAGAAGGGTACTCTCCATGTGGGAGATTTCGTATCTGCCGGTGCAGCACACGGTAAGGTTCGTGCAATGATCAACGACAAGGGTGAAAATGTTAAGGAATGCGGACCTTCAACTCCCGTTGAGATCCTCGGACTTAACTCCGTACCCGAAGCAGGTGAGGTATTCCTTGCGCATGAATCCGATAAGGATGCCAAGTCCTATGCAGATACCTATACTGCAGAGAACAAGAAGCAGAAGCTTGCCGAGACCCAGGGCCGCATGAGCCTTGAAGATCTCTTCTCCAAGATCAAGGAGGAGAATCTTAAGGAACTTGACCTTATTATCAAGGCCGACGTTCAGGGTTCTGTTGAAGCTCTTAAGGAATCACTTCTCAAACTTTCAAATGAAGAAGTTGTTGTTAAAGTCATTCACGGCGGCGTAGGTGCCATCAATGAATCCGATGTTAACCTTGCAGGTGCATCAAATGCCATCATCATCGGATTTAATGTTAAGCCCGATACCCAGGCTGCAGACAAGGCAGAAGCAGAGAATGTGGATGTCAGATGCTACGATGTCATCTATAAGGCCATCGAAGATATTGAGCGTGCAATGAAGGGAATGCTGGATCCCGTATTCGAAGAGAAGATCCTCGGACATGCGGAGATCAGACAGATCTTCAAGGCAAGTGCCATCGGAAATATTGCAGGTTCCTATGTGCTTGACGGAATCATGCAGAGAGGCTGCAAGGTACGTATCAAGAGAG
>JAEEGL016837269.1_pt1 | contig 15749 bp, 13 predicted proteins | sample 9134231 | NCBI WGS metagenome assembly JAEEGL01 (sample SAMN16246548, study PRJNA631951) | gut metagenome | biome: gut microbiome; feature: rumen; material: fiber-attached | host: Bos | place: Iran: Karaj | collected 2018-10
CGTCATAGCTGATAAATCCGGTTACTACTTCGTCTTTAATGGAAAAAATGTCGTCGCTGTTGGTCAGTCCGTAAATAATACCGTCGCTTCCGACCCGGAGATCTTCGACAAAAACGTCTTTAACCTTCGGATCGCCCAATTCATGAAGATTCATATCCTGATCGATAACGGAAATGCCGTCGGTAGTGGCTACATAAATCATTCCCCTTCCGTCTTCGGCAATAGCCCGGACAGATGAACCCTTAAGGCCCTCTTTTATACCCCACTTGAAGAATTGCCCCGGAGAGATCATAGCCACGCCGCTTTCATTGGTCCCGGCCCACAGCCTGTCCCGGCTGTCCACATACAGGCAGTTTACGCTGTTAACACCCTGTGTACTGTATACCCGTTCAAAGGTATTTCCGTCATACCGGATAAGACCGCTGTAGCTTCCGATCCAGAGAAATCCGTCTGACGTTTCGGCAATCGCATTAGCCTCTGAAGTCGGAAGCCCGTTCGTATTATCATATACGACAGCCGACCATCCGCTCTCACCCTTAAAAGGATCAACCGCCGTTTTCCTGCCGGAAGAATCCTGCGCGTATACGCACGATTTATTCAAATAAAAGCCGGAAAGAAACAAGGCAAAAAACAGCAGGAATATAGTATATCTTCCGCGAACGCGGCAGTTTTTGAGGCCGTTATGAGCAAATTTTCCGATCAAACGGTTCATCAGTGACTCTCCATTTTCTGATAAATACAGTTCCGTAATGCCGGCTACCGGTAAACGATAAACGTCAATATGGTATAAACAGCCGCCATCCCGCCGAATATCAGCGCCTGTTTCAGGCGGTGCGCCGCAAGAAGCCCGGCAAATTCGCGGACAGAAGCATTCGGCCAGAAATACCACTTTGTATCCGATCCCATACCGACCGCCCGCATCTTCACGCGTCTCGCCAGAAGGCCGCTTCGGAATACATGATAATTGGTTGTCGCGAAACCCACCTTTCCTTCCGGGCCTGCCTCAAGAATCTTTTCTTTTGAAAACTTCATATTCTCAAAGGTGCTTGTGGAACGGTCTTCTTCAATAATCCTGTCTTCCGGTATGCCGTTTTCCAGAAGACATTTTTTCATACAGGCGCTTTCCGATATCACTTCGTCCGGCCCCTGTCCTCCGGAAGTAACAAAAATCAGTTCTTTTCCGGTCTTTTCTTTCTGTTTCCGGTAAAAATCAACTGCCTTTTCAACTCTTCCGCGCAGCAGCGGGGAAGGCGTCCCGTCCTTCCGGATACCGCATCCCAGAATGATCAGGTAATCTCTGTCCGGTTCCGGCTCAATCAATGCGGCAAGAACGTTTGCGATGATCGCCCCGACCAGCATACATTCGAAATACAGATAAACCGCGGCAAACAGCCGGTTGAGCAGCTCGTATATCCGTACCTGCCGCAGACTTCCGGAAACATAATAATCGAACCCGAACAGCAGCGCTTCTCCGGCCAGCAGGAAAAATGACAGAATGATCCCCAGTATATTGACCACCCGTTTTCCTTCATGCCGGATCAGACAGATGTTGGATACGCAGAGAGCCACCGAAAAAACCAGGATAAACGGGAAAGTCAGGAACATGTAGTTCTTCGCGGAAACCAGAAGGACATAGGCTATATGCTCTTCATTGTAAATCTCCGGAAAACGGATCATTCGCACGGTCAGGAATACATGCGTGACAAGGACGTATACAAAAAACAGCGCAAATCCCATGTAATAAATCGTATTGTAGGAATACGGATTGTACTCGAGCTGCCTGAAAAACGTAATGACCAGGAGAATAATCACCGACAGGAAATAAAAGTCAAGAAGTACGCAGACCGCAAGTGAATTCTTTCCTTCTCCCCCAGCCCCCAGTAATACGACGAGGACGGTTACTATTCCTGACAGTACAGCCAGGTTCCAGAGCGCGGGCTTTTTATTTCTGGAATCGATCTTCAGGAATTCCGTCATCGCTCTTCTTTCTGTCAGATCCTGATTGTCAGGACGTTCAGTCCCAGAATATTCTGGTACTGCACATCCTGCGCCGTTTTAAACACCATACGGATCCCGATGTTCTTCGAAACGTCTCCCGGATCGGAAATCTTCTGCCGTTCCCCTGGATCAAAGGGTACACAGTCGTCTTTTATACGCATAATCACGCCATCGTCCTTGTGAACAACCCGTACGTCAACAGAATGCTTTTTACTGTCCTTCGCAAAGCCGTGATCCACAATATTCCCGGCCATTTCTTCCATGGACAGGCCGGCCAGGTATGCGCGCCGCTCGTCGATTTCCCGTTCCAGGCAGAATTCCTGCACCTTCTGCGAAATGCTGACGACCTCCTCGATTCGCCGGACTGAAAGGTCCATCCTTTCTTCCTCAGGCGCGCCGAACTCATCCGGAATCACCATCAGGTCATCCATATTTCGCGGGAAGTGCCCGTTTTTCAGCCAGGCATACCCGAAAATGACGGACGTCGTCACTACGCCGTTCAGCACACTGGCAATATAGACGCTGTTCAAACCCATCACCGGAATGAGAAGCGCGGTAAATCCCGCGACGCATACCACGCCGTCCAGCAGGGAAAGGAAATGCACCAGTCTCTCTTTCTCCATCGCCTGGCAGTAACATACAAAAACCATATAAATCAGGCTCAGCGGTATGCACAGCGGCAGGATCCTGAGGCCCCACACCGTCATTTCGTATACCGGATCCGCCGTGTTTTTGTAATATACCCGGGCAAGCGGCTCCGCGCACAGGATAATTCCCAGCGATATCAGGCTCATCAGCGGGACAAACCGCCAGAACAGGACCCGCATAACGTCTGTCAGCGTCTGTCTGTCTTCTTCGCCGACGCTGATACTGATCATCATCCGGGATACAGCCTGCATACCCATGGGCACCGCCCAGAAAACTCTTAAAAGAGCGTCCGCGGCCGTACAGGCGGATATTCCGACGCTGCCGACATATGCCGCAACGAGGGCGTTTACGATCAATCCGCGAAGCGCCTGGTAACCGTTGCTCGCGGCGCCCGGGAAGCCGACGCGGATGATATTCAGGCTTTCCCGCCATCTAAGACTCCCTGTCCGGATTTTCAGATGCGATTTCCCCGACAGGAAATACTGCGCCTGACAGGCCATAAATATCCATAAGCCGATAGACGACGACAGGGCCAGCCCGAGGGCTTCCAGCCTGAAAGCCTGTACAAACAGAAAATTCAGTAAAACATTAGCGGCAATATAAGTAAGACTTGCCGCAACCGTACGTCTCTGTTTATTCTCCATGGACAGGAAGGCCGCCATCAGGTTTCCGATTACCAGAGGAAAGACCCCGAGCGCCTGTCCGGCCAGATAACTTTTGAACAGCGGCAGGACCGCCGGATCCTTTGTAAAAAACAAAGAGAGATCGGTCATGGCCGTCGCCAGGTAAACCAGTGAAAGGACAATGGATACCAGGGCTCCGCAGACAAGGCTGACCGAAAAAGTATTCTGCAGTTTCTCCTGGTCGTTCCGGCCGAGATATTTCCCGCACAGGATGGCTGCGCCGCCCACCATCATCATGCTGAATGCGTTGGCCAGCATATTTAACGGGCTGTATAAACCGACAGCCGTCATGGCTTCGACGCCGACGTAGTTACTTGCGAAATAACCGGAAACCAGGCTGTTTACCTGTCCGATCGCCGCCAGGAGGATCTGGATCGGAAGCAGGCGGAACATCAGTTTTGTCAGTGTCCCGGTATTAACCGCCTGTCCTTTCGTCATCTCTTTCTTCTCTCCTGTCTTCCGCCTGTTTTCTCCAGGACTGCGTCCAGGAAACGTTTCAGCCCGTCGGGCGCGTCAGCGGTATCCGCAAGACCGGTATCACAGAGCGGCACCAGTTTATTCTTTCCGTGATAGTCGCTGCCTGCCGTAATATACAGACCGTATTTATCCGCAAGGTCAATCATCGATTTCCTGAGTTTATCCGTAAAACCGGAATAATAAGCCTCTGCCCCCTGAAGACCGAAACCGATCAGTTTCTTCAGGCGCTCCTCCATTTCTTCGCCGAGGATCAGCTGGTCCCCGCTTCCGTAAAACGGATGCGCCAGGACGGGAATGCCGCCGCCCGACAATATTGCGTCAATAGCTTCTTCAGGCCGGATATACTGGCTTTTTAATCGTATTTTATTCAGGATTTCTTTCATTGCCTGTTCTTTGGATCCGGAATACCCCAGTTTGACCATCAGATTTGCGATATGAGGTTTGCCCGGATTGTCCAGAGAAAGAATCCGGCGGATTTCCTCTTCCGGAAAAACTATATCGTACTCAGATTTCAGGATATCCAGCCGCGCCCTGACTTTGCTCATTCTGAGGCTGTGGCCCTTTTCCACGACAGACCGAATACTTTCTGCGTCGGGATCATAGCCGTAACCGAGAATATGATATTTTCCTTCTTCATCCCTGCAGGAAAACTCCACCCCGGAAACGAACAGGGGATCCCCTTCTTTCAGAAGATCCGGAATAATACTCGCGCATTTGTCCGAATCATGATCCGTAACTGAAAAAAGGCCGATCCCCGCTTCTTTTACAAAAACGACAATTTCCTCCGGCGTATCGGTCCCGTCGGAAACTGTCGTATGCATATGCAGATCAATCAATGAAGGATATTTGTTCACAGAAATCACAGCTCGTCTTTATGAATACTTTTTTTCAGCGTCAGGATGTTCTTTCCGTCCTTCCGCTCGTAAACGACGTCGTCCATGGCTTTTTTGGTCATGAAGATCCCGAGTCCGCCGATTTCCCGTTCTTCCGCCGGGAGCGTAACGTCCGGGTCTTCCCTGGCCACCGGATCGTAAGGAATTCCCCAGTCCGTAAAAGTAATCCGGGCTTCATCCTTTCCCGCAGGGATCTCCACGCGGACAATGGCCTTTCCCTTATCCGGGGTGTACGCATATTCCGAAATATTGACGAAGATTTCTTCGACCGCAATATTGATCTGCAGCTGGATTTTCATGGGGCATCCGGCGGCTTCCAGTTTCTCTTCAATAAATCCCTGCACTTCGGGCAGATTCTGCACGTCTGCTTCCAGCTCAAGCTCTTCGGGCGAAAACAGCAGCGTATCCGTTTTCTCAAGCAGATCCAGCAGTTCGCCTTTCCAGAGTTCGATCTCTGCACGTCCTTCTTCCGTTTCCAGACCGCTCCGGCGGATGGATCGGCGGATCATACGGGTATAGCCGACGATACGTGCTTTATTCGCCACCTCCCAGATCTTTCTCTCGTTGTTCGTCCCCAGGTAAAGCGACAGCGTCTTATGCCAGAAAGTGCAGCCGGTTTCAAAATCGTACCCCTGGAACCTGACGATATTTTCATGGTTTGCTTCCGAATACCCGATCAGCGAATTGAAGATGCTGGCCAGTTCAAAAATCGGATGGCCGACCGCCAGGGTGTCCATGTCGATCAGCAGGACCTCGTCGTTCTGGAGTTCCACGTTTTTCGTATGGTAATCCCCATGTATCATATGGTCGTCGTGCGGGACCTCTTCAACCAGCGAAAGCAGTTTCAGCCAGGCTTTCTCCGGCAGATAATCCTTCATGAAGTTCACCCAGGACAAAACCGTTTTCTTAATATCCGGAAGCTTGCCCGCAGGAACCAGCGTCCCATGAATCCGTTTCAGCATTTTCACGTATTCTTCGACACACCAGTCCAGTTTTTCCGGCTCATCAGCAATAATTTTAGAAAATGAACGGGCGTTTAACAGTTCGAAAACCGAGCCGAAACTGTCCCCTACTTTAACCACGTCATAGGAGATTGCCGTCGGGATGCCGAGAATCAGCGCCAGTTTCGCCACTTCCCGTTCATTCTGGATATCTTCCAGCGCCTCAGGGTTGTTATAAACCTTTACTACGTTGTCCTGGTCGATCCGGTAAATAGTCCCGTTTGCGCCGCGGCCGATTTCTTCACAGCCTTCCACGGAAATGACCCGGTAGGCCTTCTCAACCTTCATCATTTCAGTAAAACCGGTCATTTCCAGAATTTCAAACACTTCTGAACTCACGTTTACGATGCTCATCTCAGGATGCGTTTTCCTGATCCGCAGAAGCACCCGCAGCCCTGCGCTGGAAATGTATTCCAGATCCGCCGCGTCCATAATGACGGAACTGCTGTCATCTTCCAGCTGTCCCAGGATTTCCTCTTCCACCTGCGGTGCGTTATTGGAATCAATCCTGCCCGTAAGACGGATCGTAACCGGATCTTTTAATGTATCGGACATGTCTGCTGATTTCTCCTTTCAGACGGAACATTACCACTGTCGGAATAAAAGCCGCGGCTGAAGCCGCCTTTTTTATTCGATCGTCAGGATGTCGGAAAATCCGGTAACTTCAAAGATTTCCATGATGGTCTGGTTTACATGGGTGATCTTCATGCTTCCGTTTCCGGCAATGGCTTTCTGGGCTGCGAGAAGCACCCTGAGGCCGGCGGAAGAAATATAATCCAGTTTTTCAAAATCCAGCGTCAGGTCCTTCGGATTTTCAAGAGATTCTTTCAATGCTTCTTCCAGTTCCGGAGCGGTGACCGTATCCAGCCTGCCTTCCAGGACGTAAACTTCCTTTTCGTTTTCAACAGTTTTTTCAATATTCAGCATGATGGTTCCTCCTCATGAATTAATTCGGATTGAACAAATCCTTAATATATTAGTTTATCAAAAAACGGGCGTCTCCAATAGGACCGCTCCGGAATTTTTCAATTTTCCGGTCATTCCGCCGGATACATCTCAGCCAGTCTTCCGGCCGCTTCCCTCATCCTGCTGACCACGCTTTCGGGAGACACGATCCGGATGTCCTGCCCCAGCGACATGATCCATCCGAGGAACGGGCTGCTGACGGCGACGTTCACGGTTGTCCGGAAATGCTCTTTGTCCGCGGGAATAATAAAAATATCTTTCCCGAAACGATCAATCAGGATGCCGGCCATATGATTGGCCGCTTCCAGTGTCACGTTTGTTTCTTCCCCGCTGTTCATGGCAAACAGGCTCTTGGAATACCGGGGGGTATTAAATTTCCTGAAAATGTCCTGTCCCAGCCGTTTTTCGTCAACTACCGATATCTTCAGCATTTTATCGACGCGGTAGTGCTTGATCATGTTTTCCGCCGCGTCGTACGCAACCAGATAATAATTCTCGTCGTCCCACATCAGGGCCCAGGGGCTGATCTGGTACCAGCCGCCATCCCTGCGCAGTTCCATTTCTTTTTTCACATTCCACTGGAAGTACTTGAAACGGATCTGGCAGTCCGCGTTGATCGCGTCGTGAATCTTGTCCACGTTATAATAAATGCTCTCGTTCATCGTTTTGACCCGGCCGGTTATAATCACCTGCCGCTGCAGCTGCCTGGCTTCATATTTGCTGACGAGAGACTCCAGCTTGCGGATCAGTACCTTGGATTTTTTGTCCGTAATGAATTTTGCCGACTGCACGGAATCCACCAGGAGTTTCAGTTCCGGCAGTTCAAAATCGCGCGTGCCGAGATAGTAATAGCAGTTCCGGCCGACCTGGTCAGCTATGATGTCCATGCCGAACGTGCGGAGTTCGTCAAAATCAAGATAGAGTGTTTTCCGGTCCGCATTCACGCCGCACCGGGAAAGTCTGTCAATAATTTCCGGCATGGTCAGCCCATGCAGATCGTCCGTTTCTTCAGAAAAGATCTTCGCCAGATAAAGAAGTTTGAGTTTCTGGTGATATCCTTTGCGCTCTTTCCCTTCCATGGTCGGTTACCTCCGCTCTTTTCCTCTCTGCAATCATTAATTATAACAGGATTCTCCGGGCGGGAGTATTATCAAGTCTGTTTTTCGGGACATATAGTTCCTGTATACTGGATATATAACAGACTGTCAGCTGCGAAGAATGCGGAGATAAGCCATGTACCTTGAATCATTTTCCCTTCCTGTCGATGAAGAGCCGGAACTGATCGCCGCCCGTATGAAGGAAAACGGTGGTATATACGGATACATCGATAACAAGTATCCGTGCGGCCTGTTCGGCCCGAAAGAACTCTATGAGATCAATTTCCGCAACGTCACTGTTTTTTACGGCGGAAACGGGTCCGGAAAAAGCACCCTGCTCAACCTTATTGCCGCAAAACTCGAACTTAACCGGATCGCACCCTTCAATTCCGGCGAACTGTTTGACACCTATGCCGAACACTGCTCCTATACGATGGATTACGACGATGAAGGCTTTAAGCAGCGGATCCCCAACGGCAGCCGCATCATTACCAGCGACGATATATTCGACTATATGCTTACTGTCCGGACAAATAACAGCGAAGTCGGAAGCGAGGCTGAACGCGGGAAGCTCGAGTATCAGAAACTCAAATACGGAGATACGGTAAAACTCAGCGGAATGGAAGATTACGAAGAACTGCGGATGCAGGTCCTGGCCAGGAGCAAATCCGTTTCAAGGCGCCAGTTCATCCGCCGCACGGCCGGCAGCGAGGTAAAACTCAACAGCAACGGGGAAACCGCTCTTTCTTATTTTGAGGCAAAGTTGAAAAACGATACCCTGTACTGCCTGGACGAACCCGAAAACAGCATGTCCCCGAAAATGCAGACGGAACTGCTGGAAATGCTGGAAAAGATGGCCCGGTTCTGCGGCTGCCAGTTCATTATCGCCACCCACTCCCCCTTTCTCCTCTCCATGGAGGGTGCCCGGATCTACGACCTGGACGCCTGCCCGGCAGATATCAAAAACTGGTGGGAACTGGAAAATGTGCGGATCTGTTATGACTTTTTCGACCGTCACCGGGATTTGTTCAGGCAGGAGCCTGACCGCCCGTAAATCCCTGCCCCGGGGCTGCCTGTTCCTGTTGAAATACACCGGCAGAATACTATAATTAAATCGGAATAGTTGTACTTATATTCTTGATTCAGTTCATGGTTTTCGTGAGCAGAAACGGAGCAGATAATGAGGAATTTAATCAAAAAGCTATCGGTAATAATCGCTTCTGTCCTGGCAGTCAGCATGACACTGTCCGCGACCTGCTTTGCAGCGGAACCGGACTGGCTGGGGTTAAGTCCCAGGCTGGTGGAGATTGCGCCGGGCCAGTCTGCGGTAGTACATGTCGCTGCGGAAGATAATTTCCGGGTATATGTCGACGGCAATACCAGTGCAAACACCTTTGCCTATGTGGAATCGCCCGATAAATTCCAGTCCTACGTCACGCTTTACGTCGGCGCTGACGAACAGTCAAGCGACGTTGTATTCTATTTCTATATCGTAGGAACTTCCATTTACAGCCAGATCAACGTCCGCGTGGTCGGTACGCCGGTTCCGGCAGCGCCCAAAGCAGACGGGACCATTCCCGTAAGCGAAAGCGACTATATTGCGTTCAATCAGCAGGTGGCGTCCGCTATAGCGTCGGCAGCGCCCGGCCAGAATATCAAAGTCTCCACCGCTACATGGACCAGTTTTACTTCCGCGGTCATAGGCGCCCTGTGCGCAAGGCCGGACGTTTCCCTGACCGTCAGTTTCGTCTGGAACGGGACGCCGGGCAGTTTTACGATCCCTGCAGGCGGCGCTTCCCCGGCCCTGCTGAATGCGGAAGGTTTCTCCGGATTCCTGTATCTGGGCGGTATGTTCGCCAGATAATCCGCCTTTATCCGCCTGAAAATGCAGCGGCGCAGTCCTTTCCCGGGCTGCGCCGTTTTCTATTTCCTATATTCCCGGACATCCGGCGGCTTCACTGCTCCGCCTCACCTGATTCCAGACAATCCCGGTACTCGGATTCGCTGACAAACAGAATGTATTCCCCATCAATAAACCCCATATAACCTTCCCCGGTAAAATAGCCTTTCATAACCCGGTCTCCTTTCATGAACTGTTGAAACCTGCTTCGGATTTCCATTCCTCTGATCAGAGTTTATCGGATTATGTGTACCAAAAAACGCCCTTAGTCATATCATGACAAAAGGCGTTTCCGATATTGTCCGAAAGGGAGTTTCGTACTGCAGTCAGCCGTATTTATTCCTGAACCAGAGAGAGCGCGTGACAATAAAAGTGCGCAGATTCCGCACATAATCAGCCCACTCCCTGGTGGCCAGATATACCTGCCGGTATTGACCCGATCCCAGTTCAGTGGCCGTACGGTATTTGTGGGCGTTCTGCACCCTGATATCCCTTCTGTTCCTTGTATAATTCATTAAAGCCGAAGCTTCAATATCATTAACCATCTGTGCAACTTCCTCATCCAGATGATCGAAAGCCTGTTGATTGATACTGTACTGGTATTCAACCTCCCTCATAAAATCCTCATGCCTGCCCAATGTTTTAAACACAGACGTTTTATTCTCTTCGATATTGGCAATAAAATCGCCCTCCCCGCTCCTGCGGTCGCCGTGCTCCGCGTCGTCTGCCCGGCCAAGCAGTTCATTCCTGATAGTGGCGCCCAATGCGGCGTCCATGTCCCATAGCGGTCCCGCGGTCAGTTTATCAGCATCGGTTTGTCCGTTCCGGTAAAACAGGATACTGCCCGAACAAATGTCAAAACTTTTGACGTACTCCTGCACCAGGTACATCCTGGCAAAACTCTCAATGTCGATATAATCCGTATAGTATTTTCCCGTAGCCGGATTGAACCCGTCATCCGACCGGACTGCATCCCATGCCTCCTGGAGCCAGTCCCGGATTCCGGCGGCAGCCGCTCTCAGATGATCGGGGCTTTCGTCAACTGCCCCGTCTTTCATCAGCAGGCCGTCTCCCATTTTCTTTACCGTGATAAGATTAAATCCTGCCGGTACGGTGACCGGCCCGTACAGCCCGTCGAGTTGAAACTGAGGATCGCCGCCGTCTTCGACAGCTGGTTCTATATAGTTATCTTCCTCAATCATAAAACCGTTCCACGGTACAAACGAATCTGTTTTGGGGGTGACTGTATAACATCCCTGATACTCACCGTTCATCCATACGTCCGCTGAAACTGTATCCTGGCCGATGCCCATTTCACGAGCCAGGAAAAAGCCTGCTCGGTTGCGCAGCAGACTGCAGTCAAACCCCTCGGCAAGGAACGACCATGTCCTGGCGGCAGCTGAATCTACACCGGGAAAGCATATCTTATTTTTAAGGGTGATATTATACGGGCGCTTATCACCCCCCAGCGTCCAGGTAGCATTGCCCCGGCCTTTGATTTTCGGCATTTCATACCACTGCCCGGCAATATTGATCCGTCCGGTGCAGGCAGTCTTATGGTCAGCATCCCCTTTCATCTGACCGATGGACGGATTTCCGTTCCCCTCGTCAATCTCAATGAAAACAGGGTGTACCTTTGCAGAACCCTGAAACACCTCAACCGTAACCATCCGTGTTGTATTCTGATTTTTAAAGATATAGGTTTTTCCTGTACTGACCGGAGGAACAGGGCATTCGCCGCTGTCATAGACCGCGCCGCCGGCCTCGGCCTGCATGCCGCCGTCCCAGGAAAGAAAGCACTCCTCCGGGTCCGCGCTGCCGGGAAGAAACAGGCAGTAAACAACAGTATCTGCTGGATCCTGAGATTCGTCCCCGCTGCCGGTCTCCGGTTTTATAAGGCTGATCCGCGCAGAAATACCGTTCGACCCGGACGGTTCCACCCATATCTGTTCCGGCAGTTTCTGATTGTCAGCGGACGCTGACAGCAGCGCCAGGACGGCTGTACAGGACAATATGCAGATAAGCAGCAGGACAGACAGTCCCTTTCTGTCTTTCAAATATACCTCTGTTCTCAGTTTGAGGCTGAAGAGGATGATGAGGAGGACGCTCCGGAAGAGACGGCCCTGTCTCTCATCATATGCTGCAGTGCAACAAGAATGGCCACGACTGTTTTTTCATACTCAGGCCTGTAAATATCAATACAGTATTTGTCATGAATAGAAATCAGTTTCTGGGCAATTACGGCAATGATCTCCCCGTACTGATCATACAGTTCAAAATTAAGTCCGAGAATATTCCCCCTCAGCTGCCATCCCAGTCCTTCGATGTTCGTTACGTCCTTAATGATGTGAAAGATTTCGTTGGAAATCTCAAATGCCGTTCCGTCCGACATGGTCACAAAGTGTCTCTCATGGAGCGTAAATATCTTTCTCTCGATATGCGCCACCCGGTTCCCCGCTTCGTCCGTTATATCCGTCTTGTCATGGATCGACGGAAAGCTTGTTTCGGAATGATAGACGACGTTTCCTCCGCCATCTGTAATGTCGATCTTCTTGTGAAGAGTGAAAACCTTTGACGTGGTAAACAATGATCTCCGGGGTTCACCGAATCTTTCAACGTTGTTTATATTTGCTTCTTCTCCGGCTTCCCTGAAGCGATGGACTTTTGAAAACACTCCCATTGTTTTACCTTTCCTCTCTGCAGAATGCGCCCGCGGCACAGACGGCCCGTTTATGTCCTTTCTATTGTATGCGCTGCGCTATTCATTTTCCAGTTTTACGGGATTATAATGATTACAATGCTCAGGATAAACCGGATATACAAAGGATAAGGAATGGCCGGAACGGAATACAGAAACCGCTTTTTTCAAAAACAGGCAGGAGTCCCTGCTTTTGCCTCAACGGAATATTCCCCTAAACAGAATGATTATGTTCTCCTGATTCCCGTCATCAACGAGGGAAGCCGTATTATCGACGAACTGAAGCGGGCGGAAGAATACTCCCTGTACAAATATGCCGACATTGTCCTGCTGGACGGCGGGTCGCCGGACGGGTCGACAGCGCCGGAAATCCTGGTGCCGCTGCATGTAAACACGCTGCTGGAGATTAAAGGAGAAGGAAGGCAGGGCGCGTCTTTCCGGATGGGATTCTACTGGGCCCTGGAAAGAGGCTATAAAGGATTCATCACTGTCGACGGAAACAATAAGGACAGCGTCGAGGATACCAGAAAGATCATTGAACTGCTGGAGGAGGGATACGACTTTATCCAGGGTTCACGGTTTCACAAAGACGGTCATGACGTCCGCACTCCGTTATTCAGGAAAATGTCCATCCGGCTGATTCATGCGCCGGTCATCTCCTTTGCTGCCAAATATCGTTTTACAGATACGACCAACGCTTTCCGCGGATACTCCAGACGGTATCTGACACATGAAAAAGTACAGCCGCTGCGGGACGTCTTTACAGGATATGAACTTCTGGACTATTTATCCGTAAGAGCAACACAGGTCGGCCTTACGGTAACCGAAACAGGCGTCACAAGGACGTATCCCGAAAGCCGTGAAGTGCCTACAAAAATCAGGTTCGGCACGGATCATTTTCTCCTGCTGAGAGATCTTTTCCGAACACTTTCCGGATACTACAATCCCGATGGGGCTGAATGAATCCATGAATTATCCAAAATGGAAAAAAGTGTCATCCGCCCTTATCCTCGGGCTGATGATCCTGTTTTTGTTCTATACCGCCGCTCTGGACCGGATTCCCGGAAACAATTCATCCTATACGGAATCTCTCTCTTCTCCTTCCGGAGAGGTTTTCCTGTTCAGAAATCTCAGACAGACGCTCCCGTCAGATCAAAAACGTCTCAGGGGAGTCGCCTTCGCGTTTAATGACGTCCCTGAAGAAGGGTATCTCCAGGTCAACGTCTATGACGAAGACTGCCTGATTTACGGGGGCAGGATAGATTTCAGCACAGCCGAAACGGATCAGTATACGGAAATGTATCTGAACCTTCCCTCCTCGGCGGGCAGGGCCTGGTATATGACCCTCGAAGTACAGGATACGGAAGACGCTGCCGCAGTCTACGTCAGGAACACCGACGGATCCGGACCAGAATCTCTTTCCATGAATGTTGACGGGAAAGAGATTCCCGGCAAACAGCTCCTGTGCCAATTCGAATACCGCACTGCCCCTTCCGCCGGACAAAAGGCTGCGTATATAGTGCCGAGGCTCCTTCTTTTTATTCCGGTCCTGGGTATCATCCTGTATTTTGAACGGATTCTGTCCATTACCGACAGACTTTTTTCATTCCGGTTCCTGACCCTCTTATTCGAACTGGCCGCCGGCCGGGCCCTGGCGCCGTATGTTTATCACGGCAACCGTACGGTAATCCTGGCGTGTATAGCAGTAATAAGTGCAGCCGCCGGATTCTTTGCCCCTCAGGCATACCGGCTTACCCGGAAATGCTGCGCGGCGCCCTCCAGCGGGATCCTTTTTGTCCTGTTCTGCGTCTATACAGGGTTTGCAGCAGTCGGGAGCAATACGCTGATCCTGCCCCTCGGGGAATACGCAGACATGCGGAAACTTCTTGTTTTCGCCCTGGCCGTCTTGTGGACTTTCCCGGTGAACATGGCGGCATTCGGTCTGTTCCGGTTCTACATTTCGCACGCTCAGACAGAAGGAAAAAGGTTAACAAAGAAAGCCTTTTTGCTGACTGTCCTTCCGCTGATCTGGATACCGGCCCTCATCACGCTGTATGCGTATAACCCGGTCATTTCCAGTACTGATACAATGACTGCGGTCCACGATGCCAGGAACCTGTCTACGGCAAGCGGTTACTGGATTCCCGCACTCTATACCCTTGCGATCAGGGCCGGCCTGAATTTCGTCGACAATGTCTGTGTAATCGCGATAGAGCAGTTGCTGTTCTGGAGTTTTGTCACTGTAAAAATCCTTCTGTATGCGCGGGAAAAAGGTATAAAGGACGGGATACTTTTCGCTTTCGCCCTGTTCATCGGATGCAATCCCGCTAACGTACTGCTCATCAATACCGGATGGAAAGACATTCCCTACACCTGTTCCCTGGTGTGGGCGGTTCTCAATCTCATCAAATTAACTGTTGACGGAGAAAAATATGCCGGCCGCTTATCCTTTCATCTGGAATTCGCGGCTTCCCTGGCCTGCACATACATGCTCCGGAAAAACGGGACCGCCCCGTTCCTTGTGATTATCATGCTGCTTCTTGTCTTTTTCAGGGGATACCGGAAAAGATACCTTACGGTTCTCCTTTCCATTGTCTTCATCTTTATCGTAGAAGTCCCTGTCTGCCGCACGTTCGGCATAGACATGTCTCCCGTATATAAGGATCAGCGCGTTTACAGCGCATTTGCGGTGGATTCGATCGGCATGTACCTGTCGGAAGCCGAAATGAATGAAAAAACGCTGAATTTTGTCGCCCAGTCGTCGGGAAAATTCAACAATGACGACTATCGCCCGACTTACTATAATTTCTACAGTCTCTCTCATTTTGACAGCCATGTGGGGGCAGGGGATTTTATCCTTCTTGCGGGAGACGCGATTATAAAAAACCCGGCTGCATTTATGAAGGTGAGCCTTGCGCACAACGATATCGTATGGAATGTTTTTCCCGGGGACGGAAGGGTCAATAAAGAAATAAACTTCAGGGGAGAAGTAAAAAGCCCTCACTGGCTGGAAATTGCCTCCGAAAGAAGGGAAAATGACCTGACCCGTCTGCTGGACAGATATTACAAACGCACCAGGACGAACGCCCTGTATGAAGTTATCTATTACAGATGCGGCCTGTACAGCTGGCTTTCCCTGTTTGCCCTGCTGCTGGCCGTATTCGCAGGCAGGACAAAGGAAGGCCTTATGATCCATGCGCCGGTCTTTGCGCAGATCCTCGGCCTGTGGGTCACCAGCGGGTACGGCGGGGAATTCCGGTTCTACTGGCCGCAGAACGTCATCTGCCTTCTCCTCCTCCTGACGCAGCCTGTTATCTGCCGGATGAAGGGTTATCGGCCCCGGACATAAAAAACACCAGTTCCCGGATCGGTTCCGGGGACTGGCGTC
>JAEEGL016913944.1_pt1 | contig 15749 bp, 13 predicted proteins | sample 9134231 | NCBI WGS metagenome assembly JAEEGL01 (sample SAMN16246548, study PRJNA631951) | gut metagenome | biome: gut microbiome; feature: rumen; material: fiber-attached | host: Bos | place: Iran: Karaj | collected 2018-10
GACCATTGTGGATATGCGGCTGTAGGCATTTTCGGACAACTTGTTCTTAGTCATAAGTATACAATACGACTGCGCAGAGCCACGTCCCACCCTGCCACGCAACTGGTGCAACTGCGACAAACCGAACCGTTCGGCACTTTCTATTACCATCACAGTAGCATTGGGAACATCGACACCAACTTCAATTACCGTCGTTGCTACCATAATCTGCGCGTTGTTCTTTTCGAAAAGGCTCATTCCAAGTTCCTTCTGGTCGGGCTTCATACGTCCATGGACAACTGCCACATGATATTGCGGAATAGGGAACTCGCGCGTAATACGGTCGTAGCCGTCCTCCAAATCCTTCAAATCGGTATTTTCCGACTCCGAAATAAGCGGATAAACCACATACACCTGATGCCCCTCTTCTATCTGCTTTCGCATAAAGCCATAGACCTGGAGTCTGTAGGCATCTGTAAAATGTTTGGTTATAATCTTCGACCTGCCCTTTGGCAACTCGTCGATAACCGACACATCCAAGTCACCATAGAGCGTCATGGCCAGTGTACGGGGAATCGGTGTAGCCGTCATAACAAGGATATGTGGCGCGAGTTCGTTTTTCTTCCATAACTTGGCACGCTGCTCCACTCCAAAGCGGTGTTGCTCGTCTATTACAGCCATGCCTAGATTCTTGAACACAACGGTTTCCTCTATAAGAGCGTGCGTTCCGACCAAAATATTGAGGCTTCCATCGCGAAGGCCGCGGTCTATCTCGTTACGTTCGCGCTGCTTGGTGGAGCCTGTAAGCAGTCGAATAGTCACGCCAATGCCGTCGAGCATCTTCGACAATGAGCGATAATGCTGCTGGGCAAGCACCTCGGTTGGCACCATCAAGCAAGCTTGATAGCCATTGTCCACCGCCATAAGCATAGTAAGCAATGCCACAAGCGTCTTCCCACTGCCCACATCGCCCTGAAGCAGACGGTTCATCTGGCGTCCGCTGCATACGTCGGCACGGATTTCCTGAAGCACACGCGTCTGCGCACCCGTCATCTTGAAAGGTATTTTCTTGTGGAAACATTCTTTCAGATAATTGTCCTTGCTACGGTCGAATACAAAGCCACGCACTGTGCTGTGACGATGCAACTTTGCCTTCTGTATGTTGAGTTGTATTACAAAAAGCTCCTCGAACTTAATACGATACTGAGCCTGACGAAGCATTTCGGCATTTTCGGGGAAATGCAACTGGCACAAGGTCTTTTCGAGGCTCAACAACTTGTATTTTTCGATTATATAACGCGGCAAAGTTTCGGCCACCCTGCCATGTATTTCGGGAATCAGCGTTGCAATAAGCGTCTGGAAAGTCTTGGAATTTATATAGTTGCTTTTCGACTGCTCGGTTGTGCTGTACTGCGGTGCGAGTGTCACCTGCGGCTTGCTCTGCCATTTCGACAGCTCCTCTATTTCGGGATGTACAATGTTGATACGTCCGCTGAATTCGCTTGGTTTACCGAACAAAATATAGGTTTTCTCCCTGTTGACACTTTTGCTTATCCAGTCGATTCCCTGAAACCACACGACTTCAACCACACCAGTATTGTCGGTAAATGTGCCTACCAGTTTTTTCTTGTTTGCCCCAATTTTCTGCAACTCAAGGCTTATGAATTTTCCTTTAATCTGAATATAAGGCAAATCCTTGTTTAGCTCGGCTACCGAATAGAAACGGCTCCTATCGACATAGCGATACGGGAAATAATAAAGCAGGTCGCGGAAAGTGCGTATGCCGAACTCTTTCTTGAAGATTTCGGCACGCTTTGGACCAACGCCCTTCAAATAGGTAATGTCAGTATCTAGAAAATCCGGTACCATCGCCTTTTAATTAGCAGTAAAAGCAAAAAAACTGATGCAGGTTGCACCTATTTTTCTAACTTTGCCACTGCAAAAATAATAATTTTGAAACTGCCAGGCAACATATCGTATCTGATAAAGTCGAAGGAGAACGAAAAACTTCCCGACGTATTCAACGAGTTCATACTCGACTCTATGTTCCAGATGAGCAGTTTTGTGGAATGCTGCGAATATCGCATCAATATGCTTTCCGACAATACCGAACTGAACGTCAGCGACTTTGGTACGGGCAAAAGTGGCATCCGCAAAGTGAAGCAGATTGCACGAAAATCATCGACAGAGCCTCGTTACGGAGGGGTTATGCAAAAGATTATCGATGCGTTCAAAGTAGAAAACATACTCGAACTCGGCACCTCGATAGGTATCGGCACAATGTTTTTGGCAAAGGCAAATCCGAAAGCAAAAGTAACAACCATTGAAGGCTGTCCCGAAACCTACGGTTTTGCCAAGTCGGAATTTGCCAAGCGTAAAATCGCCAACGTTTCATTCGTAAACGACAATTTCGACCACCTTTTCGAAAGCGGCACACTGAAAGGCCAGAAATTCGACTTTTTCTACCTCGACGGAAACCACACCCACGAAGCCACCGTCGCGTATTTCGACCATATTGTAAAGAAACATTGCAACCAAAAGTCAATAATCCTCATCGACGACATAAACTGGAGCCGTGAAATGTTTGATGCATGGAAGGAAATTTCGTTGCGCATGCCCGACGCGCTAAGATTGAATCTGTTCCGTATGGGAATAATATTTTCGGGCTACGACTTGCCAAAGGCAGAAATCACAGCAGAAATATACAAGGAGGGAATGTAAAAGGTACAAAAAAGCGGTGTAATTCATTACACCGCTACAAATTATCAATTGTCAATTATCAATTGTCCATTATCCATTGTCAATTGTCCATTGTCTAGAACAATTTCTTGAATCCCATTATTTCGCGCATTTCGCGAACAGTCTTGATGGCATTTTCGCGAGCTTTCTCGGCACCACGGGCAACAGTGCGTTTCAAGAATTCGCTGTCGGAATCAATTTCCCTGATGCGTTCGCTAATCGGCTTTATTATTGCCACAATGTCCTCGGCAAGCTGTTTCTTCATGTCGCCATAGCGGATTTCACAAGTGTTGTACTTTTCGGTAAAGTATGCAACTGTGTCGGGAGTAGAAACAGCCTTCATTATTGTGAAAAGGTTCTGTATTGGTTCGGGCATTGGTGAATTTGGCTCGGTTGGTCCGCTGTCGGTAACTGCACGCATAACCTTTTTGCGAATAACCTTTTCGTCGTCGGCAAGGAAAATGCCGTTGCCTTCCGACTTGCCCATCTTGCCAGAGCCGTCGAGACCTGGAATCTTGATAAGTTCACCGCCGAAATTGTAGGCCTGCGGTTCCTTGAAGTATTCCACATTGAACATTGTATTGAAACGACGAGCGAACTTGCGAGTCATCTCGAGGTGCTGCTCCTGGTCCTTGCCTACGGGAACCTTGTCGGCATGATGCATAAGTATGTCGGCGGCCATCAGCACGGGATATGTAAGCAGACCTGCGTTCACGTTTTCTGGTTGCTTACGGGCCTTCTCCTTGAACGAGGATGTACGCATTAGTTCACCAAGGTAGGCGTTCATGTTGAGAAGCAAATACATTTCGCAAATCTCTGGTACATCGCTCTGAATGTAAACCGTCGATTTTTCGGGGTCGATGCCGCTTGCGAGGTATTCGACCAGCACCTGACGCACATTGCGATGCAATTCCTCGGTTGCCGGATGCGTGGTAAGCGCATGATAGTCGGCAATGAAGAAGTAGCAGTTGTTGTCCTCCTGCATTCTTACAAAGTTCCTTACTGCTCCCAGGTAGTTGCCCAAATGGAGATTACCCGTCGATCTGATTCCACTTAATACTGTATCCATATATTTGTAATTTCTTATTTCAAATTATTTCTTTGGCGAAAGTATCTCGTTGTATCTCTTTTCGTCCTTCAAGATTTTAATCGCTTCCTTTACTTCCTCGTCGTAGTTGATGCTGAACATTATGCTGCCCTTCTCATAGAAGTAACGCGGCATTATATAGCTTACAATCCATTTTATAACCTCGTCCTTATAGCGTTCCAAGTCCCTATCCTTGTCCTGCTTCAACTTCGAGAGCAATGTTTCAATGTCCTTCGAAATGTTGTCGTAGTACTTTTCGGTCTTGGCGACTTCAATCAAATCCTCGACACTTTCTTCTGAGAATGACTTATACTCAAACTTCTCGCGCACGAGAAAATCCTTGAAATCCTTGTAGTCGTCATCGGAGAAGACAAACTTTGAAGGATCGTCGCCAATAGACTCGTGCTTGCTGCGATACCAAACCGAATACTTGAAGAACATATCACTGAGCATCAATTGGGTAAGGAGCGTATTGGTAATGCTGTCGTCCACAACCACATCGGGTGTAATGCCGCCACCATCGTAAACCTCGCGCTTGTTCTTGGTGTAGAACTTCGAAATGAGCGAATCGGGAACATGACCTACGCTGCCATCTTCGTTGCGGTGCGAATAGTCGAGAGCCTGAATGCAACGTCCGCTCGGAGTGTAATATTTTGCCGTCGTAACCTTGAGCATTCCGTTGTAGCTAAGGTTGCGGGTAGTCTGCACAAGTCCCTTGCCGAAAGTACGGTGACCTACAACCACTCCCCTGTCCAAATCCTGAATGCTTCCCGACACGATTTCGGATGCCGAAGCCGACATTTCGTTGACGAGAACAACAATCTTTATGTCGCGGTCAACTGGCTTGGCGGTTGTCTTGTACGACTTGTCCCATTCAGAAACCTTGCCCTTGGTGCTAACAATTTCCTGACCCGCATCGATGAAAAGATTACAAATCTTTACAGCTTCGATGAGCAAACCGCCAGGATTGGAACGCAAATCGAGTACCAACGACTTGATGTTGTCCGACTTCTTCATGCTTTCGAGGGCATCTTGCACCTCCTTGGCGGCAGTATTTGTGAAACTGTTGAGTGCAATATATCCAACACCATCGTCTATGATTCCATAGTATGGTACCGACGGAAGTTTTATCTCTTCGCGAGTAACCTGAATTTCGATCGGGTTGTCGCTGAACATACGTTGAAGCTTAAGTTTTACCTTGGTATTAGGCTCACCACGCAATAGTTCCGAAACTCCATCAGATTGCTTACCCTTCATCGAATGTCCGTCAATTTCAAGAATCTTGTCGCCAGCGATAATCCCAGCCTTCGCTGCAGGCGAATTTTCGTACGGGTCGGTTATCATCACATAGTCGCCGTCCTGACGGATAAGCGCACCTATTCCGCCATACTGACCAGTGGTTATGAGTTTTATGTCCTCAATCTGGTTTTCGGGAATATAAACCGTATATGGGTCGAGACCTTCGAGCATCTTGTCGATGGCGGTCTTGATGAGTTTTTCCGGTTCTATCGGATCGACATAATACAGATAAAGTTCCTTGTACAGCGAATGGAATATGTCGAGATTCTTTACGCTCTCGAAATTATAGTCGGTAGTGCCTTCGTCCTTCGACTGAGCCTGCATAGTGTTTGCCGAAACAAGCATTGCAACAGCGAAAACGAGCAGCATTATGATGTTTTCAATTCTTCTCATATACCTCGTTAAAAATTTTTTGTAAAGATATTACAATTATTCTTTCCACGTCCGCATAATCGCGAATAATATTTGTCTGCATCACAAACGCGATGTCGATGCAAATATTGCTCTCGGCGCAGTATTTCCTCATTTCCGAAAGATTTTTTCTGATAGCCTCGCGCATACGGCGTTTCATGAGGTTGCGATCGACAGCATGGCGGAAATATTTCTTTGGTGCCGACACAAAAATGCGCACCCCGCCTTGCGGCGAGGTGGCAGTGTATTTAATATATGTATGCCTGATGTATTCGACGTTTGCCTTTTTTCCCTTGCGAAAAAGATTTTCGATGTCGGACTTATGCTTCAGCATAGAACTTCTACCGAGCGTCTGGCGGGAGAAATCGTTGCGGGTTTCCTCGTTAACGGCAACTGGAGAAGTATCGGCATCGGCTGGCATTTCGGCAATTATTTTCCGTTCTGTGCCTTGATAAACTTTTCGAGAGCCGCCGGCATAGAAGGATTGTCGGGTGTTGGAGCCTTAATGTCGAGACGATATCCAAGCTTTTCAACGGTTTCGGCAGTTGTAGGGCCGAATGCACCGATGAAAACATTTTCTTCTTCCTGATTGAAATTTGGGAAGTTCTGCTTAAGCGACATTACTCCTGCAGGGCTGAAGAACAGCACTATGTCGTGACCGAGATTTTCCATGTCGGACATATTGGAACTTACTGTACGGTAAAGCACAGCAATGTCGTATGCTATGTTGGCTTCGGCGAGCTTTTCGGGAATGTCCTGCTTGTGGACATCGCTCAGTGGAACAAGATATTTGTCCTCCGGAAACTTCTGAATCTGCTGCATGAGATTTGCCAGAGTACCATTTCCATAGAAAATCTTGCGTTTGCGGTAAGTAACATATTTCTGCAGATAGAAAGCGATTGACTCGGAAATGCAGAAATACTTGCGATTGTCATTAACTGGAACTCTAAGTTCTTCGCACATTCTAAAATAGTGGTCAACTCCATGACGGCTATTGAAGATAACCGACATATAGTCGGCAAGGTTTATCTTCTGTGTGCGGAAATCCTTCGAAGGAATACCTTCAACCTTGACGAAAGGACGAAAATCTATCTTAACGTTGTACTTTTTTGCAATATCGTAGTATGGGGATTTGTCTGTTTCCGGCTTCGGCTGCGACACAAGAACGCTTTTTATTTTCATCGTAAAATTCTATAAATTAATTTCTTACAACTAAAACTCTCGAAACTACAATACCAATTTGAGAACTATCATAACTGGCAAAAATTCGAGCGTGCAAAAATACAAAATTGAGTGATGATTCAAAAAATTATTTTTCAACAAATGAAAAAAAATTGTTATATATTGCAATATTACCAAGGATACGAATATTGCTATGGCAATCCATATTAAAACCTTTGCCGTTGCTGCAGGAACAAAAGGGCACACAGAGAAAAGCGGCAAAAACAATATACTCAACATTCTTTCGGTATCGAGAATTACTGTATTATAGCTTTTTGCATATTCGGGCAAACGGAACAAAAAACCAGCGAAAAGGTTTATCATACCACGAGAATGGTTATAGATAGTAAACGACAGCAAAATTATAAGCATCACTTTCCATTCGTGTCCGTGCTCCATGCTTACACTTGTCAAGTCCGAATAGCATATTACAGCAAAGCCCATTGCCGAAATAGACAACAAGGAAATAATTATCGTAACAGCCTCGATTGACGACACTTCGGCAACTCTAGTTGCTGGTCGTCCCGAAAAATTATCGACAAACATGCGATACATCATAAGTCTGTAGTAATCGGGGAACATCAACCTTGCAACAATAAAAAGTATGACGACAATTAATGCAACACCCAGAATAATAAAAGCATTCCAGTCAACAAATCTCTCGGCAATAGGCATCACCTCGTTCATAACAGCCTACTTTTCTATTAGGAACGAGCTTTCGCCTATCATCTTGCCGTCCATGTAGAGGCTAACGCTATATTTTCCGACATTGAGTTGTTCGGCAACCTTATGATATATTGAAACATCAAGCGACTGGTTTTCGTAAGTAATATTTCGTGAATCGGAATACGAGAGCTGGCTGTCGCCCGAGGTGAAAGTTCCACCCGATGAAATGTAGTAACCATCTGGACGTTTGATGCGCAGATATATAGTTTTTTGTCCGCTCGAAGCCAACTTGTTGGCCGAAAGCGTAAAGGTTATCTTCAGTTTTTCTATCTTACCCGATTTGTTGGTTTCCTTGTCACGGCCGTTGAGAAAAATCACACTTATATGCGATGCGCTCACTACGCTTGCATCCTCAATGGTGGTCAGCAATTCGGTATTACGATCCACAAGTTCATCATTTTCTGAACGGTAGCGGTCGTTCTCGTTTCTTACCATCTCGTTTTCGGCAGTAAGCTGCTGGTTCAAGGTGTTGAGACTATCGATTTGGAAGACATAGTGCTTCATTATGCTACGCAATGTTCCAAGTTCCTCCTCGTATTTTTTCTTCATGCCTGCAGCCCAATTCTTGGTCTTGTCGAGTTCCTCTATGAGCTTCACAATCTCCTGCTTGCGACCATTAATTTCAGCGTTAAGGCTGTCGTTGGTTGTCTCAAGTCCGTTGTACTGATCCAAAAGGTTCGAAAATTCGGCCTTAATCTTATCGCGTTCGTTGGTGGTTTCGGTATTTACTACAACTATCTGATCTTTTTCCTTAGAAGTCTTGTACAGAAGGTAACCAAGCACAATCACAGCCACCAGCATCAGCGAAACTAGAGCAATAAGCACTTTTGTTGTTATATCATTCTTTTCCATTTCTGACAAAATTTAGGTCGCAAAAATAAACATTATTTACGATTATGGATTTACGATTTACAAATGAAACCAATAAATAAATTAACAATTCAATTAACAATGAGAGGCAAAAAGGCGGAAAGGCTAGACTATAAGACTGCAAGTCCGTCACCCTTAGTTACCACGCATAAAACACCGTAAACCAGACAGCCACGAATTCCTCCAGGGTCAGGTTGCCTTTTATAGTAAACAATATGTCGCTGTTGTATACCGAGGTTCCCTTGTACACTTTGCCATCGCGGACAGTGGCAATGATGTCGCTGTTATAGACCGAGGTGCCTCTGTATATTTTTCCGTCACGTATTGTCATAACTATATCGCTGTTGTACACCGAATTGCCTGTGTAGACCTTGCTATCTCTTATTGTATAGATTACATCGCTGTTATAAACCGAATTTGCCTTGTATATCTTGTTTTCGCGAATGGTGCATACCACATCGCTATTGTACACCGAATTTTTCTTATACACCTTGCCACTAGTAACATTGCAAATGACGTCGCTATTATAGACGCTAGTGCCCTTATACACTTTCACAGGGTTTACTGCACCGACCGATATCGAAGCCACGATTGCCATTATTATAAATACCGCTTTCATAGGCTAATGTTTTTGTTCAACACAAAGATAACAAATTTCAGTCCAAAAATAAAACTGACACTTTTTATTTGTAATTTTGCATCATGCTACGAATTACGAAATATATCATATTGGCATTATGCTTATTTGTTCAGCATATTTGTTTCGCCCAGCAATATCCTTTCCAAGACACTACTCTCGACATCGAAACCCGTGTCGATGACCTTATCGGAAGACTTACCATTGACGAAAAACTTTCGTTGCTTGAACACCAGAATCCAGCCATTCCTCGTCTTGGCCTGAAACCCTACAGTTGGTGGAACGAAGCTTTGCACGGCGTTGGTCGCAACGGGACTGCAACAGTATGGCCTATGCCGATAGCACTGGCGGCATCGTTCGACAATAAAATGGTTGAAAATATTTTCTCGCAGGTAGCCGCCGAAGCGCATATAAAATATCGAAAGTCTCAAGCAAATGGCAATTACGGCGATTATACGGGACTTACTTTTTTTACACCAAACATCAACATTTTCCGCGACCCGCGCTGGGGGCGAGGTATGGAAACCTACGGCGAAGACCCCTACCTCACCGCCACAATGGGACTTGCCTGCGTCGATGGACTTCAGCATGGCGACAGCGACAAGTCGGTACTCTCGGCAGCCGCCTGCCTCAAACACCTTGCCGTGCATAGTGGTCCCGAAAGCACTCGTCACCAATTCGATGCAAATGTTTCACAACGTGACCTATGGACGACCTATCTGCCTGCATTCGAATACATTATCACCCATAGCGATGTGCGACAGGTTATGTGCGGATACAACCGCCTTAACGGAGCTCCTTGCTGTACCAACCGCGAATTGCTGGTCGACATTCTGCGCAACAAGTGGAAGTACGACGGCATTGTAGTTACCGACTGCTGGGCGCTGAACGATTGCTGGGAACGCGACACCGTGATTCTTCGCCACAAAACCCACGCTACGGCTGCACTTGCAGCCTCCGATGCTTTCGGCAGCGAAGTTGACCTCGAATGCGGAAGCGGACTGCAAGCACTGAAAACCGCCGTCGACTCGGGATATATTCCCGAAAGCAAGATTGATGAACATCTGCGCCGAGGACTTTCTCTGCGTATGGAAATCTCAGAATCGCATCCAAATTTCAATACTTTGCCCGAAATCACACCGCACAACGCTGCAACCGAGACATTTGTACTGCTTAAAAATGACGGTACTTTGCCAATTTACGGAAAACGGATTTACCTCGCAGGACCAAACGCAAGCGACACCCTTATGCCATTGGGCAACTACAACGGCACTCCGCTGCACACTTCAACCATAGAGGAAGGACTGAACCAACGCTTTGCAATGGTAGAAACCGCCACTGATGCCGAAATTATTGTATATGCAGGCGGACTTAATCCTCAACTCGAAGGTGAAGAATTGCCAATCGACATCCCAGGTTTCCACAAGGGCGACCGCACAAGGATAGAACTTCCCGAAAACCAAATAGAAGAGATAAAGCAACTGAAAAAACTCGACAAACCGATTGTTTTGTTGCTTTGTTCGGGCAGTGCAATTGCATTAGAAAACATTATTGGTGAGACAAATGCCATAATGGTATGTTGGTACGGGGGCGAAGACATGGGAAAGGCCGTTGCTTCGGCATTGGCTGGCGACTGCGACAATTTTGGCCGTCTGCCAGTGACTTTCTACAAATCAACCTCACAACTTCCCGACTTCGACGACTACAACATGCAAGGTCGTACCTATAAATGTATGAAGCAAAAGCCGCTGTTCCCGTTCGGCTACGGACTTTCGTATTCCGACTTCAAGATTGGGAAAACAAGTGTTGACTATCGCGAAATGCGTGTCACGGGAACCGTCAGCAACATTGGCAGCAAAGCGAAATGCAAGTCGGGGAAAACTGTAATACAAGTTTATCTGAAGAATCCAAACGACAAAAGCTGTTTGCAAAAGTCGCTTGTCGGGATGCAGAAAATAGAAGTCCCTGTTGGCGGCACAAGCACATTCGACATAAAGATTGACAAGTTCTGGTTGCGCCAATTCAACGAAACCACTGGTGAAATGGAAGAACCGAAGCATGGTGACAAATTCATTCTGCAAGTCGGATTCAGTAGCGATGACAAGAATCTTGACAATTTCAAATTCAAATATTTAGGACAATGAAAAGGACATTTATTCTACTCGGCATATTATTGGCAACTTTTGCTTCGAATGCCCAAAGCGACAGTCAGCCCGAAACCGACACCGTAATTCTCAACCGCATCGAGCAGTGGCAAGACCTGAAATTCGGGTTCATGGCGCATTGGGGAATGTACTCGCAGTGGGGCGTGGTGGAATCGTGGAGCATCTGCAACGAGCCGTGGATAAACCGCAACGGCGCCGATTACTACGAGTACAAGAAGGAATATCAAGCCTTGAACAAGACTTTCGATCCCAAGCATTTCGATGCAAGCCAGTGGGCTAAAGCAGCCAAGGAGGCAGGTATGAAATATATGGTTTTCACCACCAAGCACCACGACGGATTCTGCATGTTCGACAGCAAGCAGACCGACTACAGCGTTGCTGGTGCCGAATGTCCATACCACACATCGGCTCAACCCGACATTACAAAGGACATAGTTGATGCGTTCCGCAACGAAGGGATGTGGATTGGACTTTACTTCTCGAAACCCGACTGGCACAACGACGACTACTGGGCTCACGAGTGGGCAACTCCCGACCGCAATGTCAACTACGACATACACGAAAATCCCGAGCGCTGGGCAAGATTCAAAGACTTCACCTACAACCAGATATACGAGCTAACGCACAATTACGGCGACATAGACATTTTATGGCTCGACGGTGGCTGGGTGCGCCCCGAATGGAGCCTGAACGAAGAAACCATCGAATGGCTAGGTTGCTACTCCCGTATACAGGACATCGACATGCCTCGCATAGCAGCTATGGCTCGCAAGGATAATCCAGATTTGATAATTGTTGACCGTAGCGTAGGCGGCAAATACGAAAACTACCGCACTCCCGAACAACAAGTTCCCGAACATACCTTGCCTTACGCGTGGGAAACCTGCATGAGCATGGGCGACAGTTGGTCATATGTCGAGAACGACAATTACAAGAGTACTCGCAAACTGATACACACCCTCATCGACATTGTCGCCAAAGGCGGAAACTATCTGCTCAATGTTGGTCCAGATGCCGACGGCAAGCTGCCAGAAACAGCACTACAACGCATGAAGGAAATAGGTGAATGGCTGAAAAAGAACGGCTATGCAATTTACGGCACCAGACCGCTCTTCCCTTACGCGAAGGACAATATCCGCTACACCCAGTCGAAAGACGGCAAGCACAAATACGAAATAACCTTGAATGCAGACGGAGAATATGCGACGGTAAAGAAAATGAAAAAGTAACTACTGTCCCCAATTTTCCTTATCCAGACTTCTGTACTGAATTGCCTCGGCGATATGTGCCGGCTGAATGTCGTCACTATGCTCGAGGTCGGCGATGGTGCGGGCAACCTTCACTATGCGGTCGTAGGCACGGGCAGAAAGATGCAACTTTTCCATTGCGGTCTTCAGCAAGGCAATACAAGTGCTGTCCAACTTGCAGAACTCACGTATCTGCTTCGACGACATCTGGGCATTACAGTATATCTTCTTGCTCTTGGCAAAACGTTTCGCCTGAACCTTGCGGGCCTCAATAACACGCTTCTGTATTTCGGAACTATGCTCGGCAGGCTGAGTGTCGGCAAGTTTCTCGAACTTCACAGGCGTAACCTCCAAATGTATATCGATACGGTCGAGCAGCGGACCCGAAATCCTGCTCATATACTTCTGCACAGCCATAGGCGTACAAGTGCATTCCTTTTCGGGATGGTTGTAGTAGCCGCACGGACAAGGATTCATCGATGCCACAAGCATAAGACTTGCCGGATATTCCACCGTAAATTTAGCTCGCGAAATGGTCACAATCCTGTCTTCCAAAGGCTGACGCATAACTTCGAGGACAGTGCGCTTGAATTCAGGAAGTTCATCTAGAAAGAGCACCCCATTGTGTGCGAGTGAAATTTCCCCGGGCTGAGGATAAGTTCCACCGCCTACCAATGCAACGTCCGAAATCGTATGATGTGGTGAGCGGAACGGACGGCGTAGCATCAGCGAATGTCCAGCCTCTGTCTTGCCTGCTACCGAATGTATCTTTGTGGTCTCGATAGCCTCATCGAGGCTCAAGGGCGGAAGTATCGAAGGAATACGCTTGGCAAGCATTGTCTTTCCCGAACCCGGAGGGCCTATCATTATTATGTTGTGACCGCCAGCAGCAGCAATTTCAAGGGCGCGTTTCACATTTTCCTGACCTTTCACATCAGCAAAATCCAAATCGTTGTCGGAAAGCGACTTCTGGAACTCGGCTTCGAGGTCAACGGTCACGCGTTCCAGCTGACGGGTACCATTTAGGAATTCAACAGTTTCGGTAATATTGTGTACGCCATAAACTTCAATGCCATCGACTACAGCAGCCTCAAGAGTGTTTTCTACAGGCAGAATCACTCCTGCGAACCCTGCTTCCTTGGCATTTATGGCAATAGGCAATGCACCTTTAATTGGCTTTACGCTGCCGTCGAGCGAAAGTTCGCCCATAATTATGTACTTGTCGAGCAGATGTGCCGAAATCTGCTCCGAACCTGCAAGCACTCCAACTGCCATCGGCAAGTCGTATGCAGAACCCTCCTTGCGCATGTCGGCAGGTGCCATGTTTATCACAATGCGCTTCCCTGGCCAACGAAAACCGCTGTTGTTCAATGCGCTTATCATACGTTGTTCGCTTTCCTTAATAGCATTGTCGGGAAGCCCAACGAGGTAGAACTTTGCTCCATTGGAAACATTCACCTCAATGGTGATTGTCTGCGCATTGATGCCATCGACGGCACTGCCAAAAGTCTTTACCAGCATAGCTTATTTCTCCTTGATTATGAACGAATAAACAGGAAAATGGTCGCTATAGCCTGACTGGTATGTTGTACCGACGTAGGTACGCAACGGATAACCCTTGTAGCGGCCTTCCTTCTGGGTTAGGAACGCCTTGTTGAACACATGGCTGGCATAATGCACGTATGTCGACTTGTCGCTACTTACGAATGCCGGGGAGAAAATCATCTGGTCGAAAAGGTTCCACCTGTCGCCGTATGCCAACGAGCCAATTCCCTTGCGATACAATTCTTCCATTGGGTCGTAAAGTTTTCCGTCCTTAACTTCGTCCTTCTTAGCGACAGTCTTGCAATACTTCTTCAAACTCTCGTTGATTGGGTCGTCGTTGAGGTCGCCCATAGCGATTATCTTGGCATTTGGATTTATTGCCATAATTGAGTCGAATATTTGACGAGTAGTTGTCGCTGCTTCGGCACGACGTGGCAAACTGTGCTTTTCTCCGCCCAGTCGCGAAGGCCAGTGAAGCACAACGAAATGCATTTCCTCGCCATCATAAATTCCAGACACAACAATCTGGTCGCGGGTAACAAAACCTTCCTGCTCAGATATTACGCGATGCATACGCACATTGGTAACCTTGAAAAAATCCTCCCTATAGAGCAATGCGCAGTCAACACCACGACGGTCGGGACCGTCGATATGCACAACCTTGTAGTTGTACGGCTTCATGGCCTCGCATTTTACAAGGTCGTTGAGAGGAGTAATGTTTTCCACTTCGCTCACACCCACAATCATCGGGGCAGTACCGGTAACATCGGCACCAAGCTGAACAATCACACCGCCCATACGGTCGATTTTCGAAAAATACTTTTCGGTATTCCAGTTCTTTGGTCCTTCGGGAGTAAATTCTACATCGTTGGCCCCAGGAAGCGTATCGAAAAGGTTTTCAAGATTGTAAAATGCAATTGTTCCGATTTTATATTCCTTTTTCTCCTGTGCATTAAGGCATAGAGCAAAGGCAATCAGAAATGCGAGCGGCAGAAATATCTTATGCATAATTTTTTGTTTTGTCGTAATTGAGTGCAAATATAATTAAATCGCAAATTCAATGCACAATATACAACAGAAAAATATTTAACTTTGCCGCAAACGACATCAACAATGAAACGTATCCTTTTCGTATGTCACGGCAACATCTGCCGCAGTCCTATGGCCGAATTTGTAATGAAGAAAATGGTTGCCGATGCAGGAATCGCCGACCAGTTCGAAATAGCTTCGGCGGCAACATCAACCGAAGAAATCGGCAATCCGGTTTATCCGCCTGCACGCCGCAAACTGGCCGAACACGGAATCTCGTGCGAGGGCAAGACGGCACGACAGATTACTCGCCGCGACTACGAGCATTACGACTATATTGTGGCAATGGATGTAAACAACTTGCGCAACCTGCAACGAGTGCTCGGTGAGGACAAGCAACACAAAATCTCCTTGCTACTGAACTATACCGACCATCCACGCGATGTTGCCGATCCGTGGTATACAGGCAATTTCGAAGCTACATGGCAGGATGTAAACGATGGATGCAAAGGGTTGCTGGAGTATATAAAAACTACTTAAAGCTATACCCAACCCCGATATAATAAATGTTTGCCGGATTCTTTACCTGCACCTCGTTGTCGGCACGAAGGTAAAAGTCGAGCGAATTGTTCTTGTTGAGCCTATATGTTACTCCGACGACGGTACGCATCTCGTCAATGAAACGGGCATCTTTCTTGTACAGACGGATGAACATTTCGGTTGAGGCATACAGCTTCAGCGGCTTGCTGAAGAAACTGTATGTTATCTCGAACCTACTTCGTATATATGTTTTA
>JAEEGL010135606.1_pt1 | contig 15748 bp, 16 predicted proteins | sample 9134231 | NCBI WGS metagenome assembly JAEEGL01 (sample SAMN16246548, study PRJNA631951) | gut metagenome | biome: gut microbiome; feature: rumen; material: fiber-attached | host: Bos | place: Iran: Karaj | collected 2018-10
CTGCAACTGGCAGATGTTCAGGTAGGTGTTCATCGCCGAGTACGAGTAGTGCGGCCGCTCCTTGAGCGCGGCCAGTGTGGGTGTCTTGTCTGTCATGTCTTGATCTCCCTTTGGTTGTACGGGGCCCAATGCGAGCCCCGGTGTTGTTGCATGTCGTCATGCCGCCTGTCCTGAGAACTGCTGGATGAGCTGGCTGCATGACCTTGACGTTATCTGCTCGACCGAGGCCACGTTGCAGTGCTGGAGCAGCTGCTCCACGGTCCATCCCGCGCGCTTGACAAGGCTCATGAGGTAGTTGACCTGCTTGCGCGTGGCGGGCGCGTCGCCTCCCTGGGCCTGCGGATTGCATGCGGCCTGCTGCCGTGGCTGCGCGGCGAATCCGCCGTTGGGCTGCATCGCCTGCTGCGCCGTCTGGTTCGGCATCGGCTGAATCTGCGGCTGCGGCATCGGCGGCATCTGCTGCTGGATCTGCGGCTCTGGCGGCGCGGCGCATTGCAGTTCGGCCTCCACGCTGTCGCGGACGAACGCGAACACGCCGTGGACCTTGTCGTGGAGTTGCTGCGAGTTGAGGCCGTCGGGTATCTCGACCTCTATCTGCGCATGGTACGACTTGCTGCTGTATTCGGTTTCTGCGGGAACCTTCTTCCCGTATGATGCTGTGAGTTTGATCATTCTGGTTTCTCCTTTGTGGTTCTGGTTGTCGTGGCCATCGTCCTAGGCGACGTCCTTGAACGGCATTATCCTGTTGCCCTCGATGCCGCCCACGGCGATGCGGGTGCGTCTCGCCGGCATGTCGTCAAGCGTGATGCCGCCGCTGCGCAGGCCCGCTATGGCCTTGCTTCTTGCCTTCCTTGCCGACCGCGCCCTCAGGATCAGTTCCTTGGCCGCGGTCCGCTCGATGGTTATCCTGTAGAGTTTCGTCATTTTCACTGTTCTCCGAAATGCGAAAGCCCCCGTGCCGGGACACGGGGGCCTCTCTCTGGTGCTGGACGGCGGAGTCAGACGGCTTTCCTGATGCAGTCAAGCTTGCGGGCCGTCTCGAGGTACACGCGCTCCTTCTGCTTCTGCTGGAGGGCGGCTTCGCGGATCTTGCGCCCCGCTTCGAGGAGCCTTGCCCTGAGGTCGTCGAGGCCCTCCCTCATCGTGGCGATGGAGGCGGTCAGTTCCGCGAGCGGGTCCTGCTCCTGCGTGTTCGCCTGCTGGGCTTGCGGTGTCTCCGCCCTCGGCGCGGGCGCTGCGGCGCCCATGTTGATTGGCGGAAGCGGGCGCGGTGCGCCGGCTGCGCTGGCAGGTGTTGTGATCTGTGTCATTGGTTTTGTCTCCTTTTTGTCTGGTGTGGTTGTTGGTGGTGTTGATGATGTTGCTGGTCTGGTTGCCATGGTTGCCGTCGCCGGCGACGCTGCGCGGCGGACTGGCCTGCCGCTCAGCGGCATGAACAGGAACCTGCCCGATGCTCCGCTTGCGACAATCGGCCCGATGGCCCTGCTGCCGAGGCGGAAGGTGCTGTGGCCGAGCCTCAGGGCCTGGTGGATGAACGCCGCGTTGCAGTACACGCCGCATGGCAGGTTCCCGCTTCCGCACGACGCGGGCAGTTCGAGGATGCGTCCGTCGCCGTCGCGGAACTCGATGCGGTCGGGCAGGAACCAGATTTCCGCCTTTGCGTCGTTCCTGCGCGGCGCGGCCTTGAGGAACGCCAGCGCCCTGTCGCGGCAGTCCTCGCGGATGGTGGCGGATATGTCCAGCGACGGCTCGTCGGGGAACGCCTTCCAGTAGTCTGGATAGATTCCCGCTACGGCCTTGACGACCAGCGTGAAGCCGTCGCCGCGTATGGCCGCGTGCCGGACTCCGGATTCATCCCATTGCGAGATGGATGTCCACCGCATCCTGCGCAGCGCAGAATACAGCGGCGTCGGGGGCAGCGTCACGTCCCTGCCAAGTCCCGGCAGGGGCAGCGGTATGCTGTTGAGCTGCCTCCCGTCGGTCGCGGCGATGCCGCGCGGCGAGACGTTCACGCCTTGCAGTACGGGGCGGGTGTCGTCGCCGCCTGCGGTCTGCAATGCCAGAAGCAGGAATCCCGCGAAACCCGTGGGCAGCGGCGCAGTGTCGGCGCCGTCGGGGATCGTGATGGTGTCCATGCCGCCCGTGGCGGGAATTGCCGCCGCGTCCGTGGTGTTTGTGCGGACGGTCAGGCCTCCGCAGGCAGACTCGATAATGATCTCGTCCGACCGCATTGATTCGACGGCGGCCCTGAGCCGCGCCAGTTCTACTGTGCATTGGCCGTCCGCGCATGGCGGCGCGGCCGTGGCCGCCATGGTCAGTTGCGACTTGTCGTCGCGCCCCGTGACCGACAGCGACTGGCCGTCGGACCTGACGAGGACTCGCGCGTCCTTCAAAGGCATTCTGGCGAACGGCGCCAAGGCCTCCAGGACTCTCTGTCTTGTTGTGTGGGTTTTCATGGTGTGTGCTCCTTATCGTGTTAGTTCCTTTATCTTGGACAGTATCGCCATCAGCGCGACGCATCCCGCGAGGATGGCCACGCCGTGCTCGAACAGGTATGACAGCGACAGCAGCGCAGCCGTCGCGGCCAGCGTTGCAAGGATTATCGCCGCGATGGGCGGAGGACGCGATGTCTTCATGGCGTTCATCCTCCCTGTGGGCCGTTGTCGGAGCGGCCGTTGGCGTCTGTGGCGGATTCTTCGCCTCTGCCCCCAGGCCTGTAGCCGACGCGCCACGCCAGATAGGCGATGGCTATGAGGACGCAGACGGCGCTCGCGGCCTGCATGGTGCCAGGCACCCCTCCGCACTTCCCGATGAACGTCTCGGGGGCGCTTCTGGCGGCCTCCACCGTCCCCTTCTGTATGCCGTCTGCGACCTTGTACGCGAAGACGACGCCTCCTGCGGCCGCGCCTCCAGCGAGGATTGTCTGCCACGGGACATGGGGGACCCGCAGCCTGTGGCCGTGTGGTCTGCGGTGGATGAGACGCGGACGGGGGGCGGCGAGAAGCGGCGCCGACAGGCACAGCATTGCCGTAAGTATGATGAGTCGTCTCGTCATAGAGCGGAGGCCGCCTCCATCCGGCACTGGGCCACTGTCGCCGCGACCGCGTTCCTCAGCGCGGCGGATATCTCGCCGGGGAGCGCTTTGGACGCCTTGTAGAGGTCTGCCGCGCACCACGCCGTGCCGCCGATGGCGAGCGCCGCACCTATCGCGTCCCCTATCGGGAACGGGCCGTCGGCCATGGCGCAGGCCCCGGCCTGGCTCCATGACGCGGCGAGCTTCGGCGCGCATGACGCGATGACGTTGGCGCAGCACTGGAGGGTGGCGCGGATGAACACGGCCTCTATGGCCAGGCCCGCCGTGGCGTACAGCCTTGCGCTGAGGTTGTCGATTGCGGCGTCTGCGGTCATGCCGACGGCCGCGTCCGCGTTCACGGCGCACTTGTAGATGGCGGCGGCCTTCCTGAGGGGCGCGATTATCGTCGGCCCTATGACCGACGCGATGTGCTCTCTCGCCTCCGAGGAGCCCGTGCATCTGTCCTTGGCGATGAGCCAGAACAGCCTGCACTTGTGGCCGCACAGCTCGGCCGTGGCCTTCGGGATGGCGGACTCTGCCTGCTCGATGTGGGGCCTCGCCTTCGCGTCCAGTTGCCTGATCGTGAACCTCGGTGCGGCGCCGCCTCTGGCCGTGCCGCCGCGCCCGCGGCAGGACGCGTACCCCGCGAGGGCGGTGGCTACCGCCAGCGACGCAAGAAGGATTGTCTTTCGGATGTGGATTGGTCTTTTCATGGTTCTTCTCCTGTTTTGGTGGTTGTTGTTTCCGAGGGCGCACTTCGCCCTCCAGGATATTATGCCATGATTATATGGATTATTAAGGATGAAAGTCCTGTTGAATCTTCTGGCGATAAGGTGACGTCACCTTAAGTCCTGTCTTCAATATGCAAACAGGGCATTGGAAAATAAAGGCAATGGCTACTATATTAAAGCCTGTTTCACCAGAAAACGGGTGGCTGGACGGGCAAGAAACAAGGTGGGACAAACCGTCACCTTAATGTCACCCTAAGATCGATTTTGCTGTTGAAAAACATACGAAAACGTGGCAAAATAAGGCAAAGTGACATTGGTTCTGAAACAGGCACGAAAAAGCCCCTAACTTACTGGAAGTCAGGGGCTTGGATATGGAGCCAGCAATCGGAGTCGGACCGATGACCTCATGATTACAAGTCAAGTGCTCTACCAACTGAGCTATGCTGGCACAAAAGGAGAATGTTAAAAATATACGCTTGAAATCGTTATTTTCAAATCAGTGAGCCGCATTTTGTCGAATTTTGGACAAGATTGGATTGATTTGGTAGTGGTGTGGTATATATTTGAGCCCATTGAACAATCATGGAATGACAGTTCAGAGCCAATTGCACAATTCTCATCCCGATCGGCTTCATGGGGCGCAGCGCCAGCCGCTTGGCGGTAGTTTTGCAATTGCCTCTTCAATCAGGAGAAAGGCCTTATGGAGCAGGAGTTGATATTTCAGCCGATGGAGGAGCAGTGCCATGCATCCACGGTGGTTTCGCTGAGCGGCGGAAGGTACATGGCGGCGTGGTTCGCAGGAGCCATGGAGGGCGATTATGGAGTAGGCATACGGCTTTCGATACGTGAGAATGGCGGCTGGCGGCGTCCTGTCACCGTTGCGAAGATAAAGTACGAGCCGCATTGGAATCCTGTCCTTTTCCGCATATCGAAGGAGAGGATAGCGCTGTATTTCAAAGTCGGCGCGATCATTTCCGGATGGCGGACATACGTCATGTACACCGATGACGCGGCGGAGCGCTGGACGGAGCCGAAGGAACTGGTGGAAGGCGACAGGAGCGGCGGGCGCGGTCCCGTCAAGAACCCTCCGATAATGACATCCAACGGAATCATCGTCGCGCCCGCGTCAGTGGAGCGAGGGTATTGGGACGCGTTTACGGACATCAGTTATGACAACGGCGAGAGCTGGGAGCGCGGGGAAAACGTCCCATTGCCAGATGTTGAGATAGCGGACGAGGCGCGCGGCAACAGGTTGGGCGTCATACAGCCGACGCTGTGGGAGGCGTCGCCTGGCAGAATCAGCATGCTGCTTCGCAGCAATGGCGGATTCATATACCGTTCGGATTCAAGAGATTGGGGACGTACTTGGAGCGAGGCCCGCAAGACGTCTCTTGCGAACAACAACAGCGGGATTTGCGTCGCGCGGTTCAAAGACGGACGGCTGCTTCTCGCTGCGAATCCCATCGGCGGCAACTGGGCGGCGCGGAACGTGCTTTCTCTTTTCATCTCAAAAGACGACGGCGAGACATGGGGCGAGCCATTCAACATTGTGAAGGAAGAGGGGCTTCACGAGTTCTCGTATCCGACTGTCATAGCGCTTGACGACGACAGGTTCGCGATGACATACACGCATGACCGCACGAGCATCGCCTTCGTCAGCGGCTCACTTTCGGAGCTTTAATGGAAGGTAATTGCCCGCCGCAGGTTGAAAAAAAGGCGAATCACTCTATATTTATGCTATAATGCATTATCAATATATGGAGACGGCAATGAAAGAACTGAGAATCGGCATAATCGGGTTTGGATTCATAGGCAAAGTGCATGCCTACGGACATTTGAACATACCGCTTTTCTATGACCCGTGCGACTTCAGGTCGAAGATTGTGAAAATCTGCACGTCACGTGCGGAGACGGCTGCGAAGGCGGTGGCGCAGACAGGGGCGGCGAAGGGTGTCACGGACTACCGTGAAATCACCGAAGACCCTGAAATAGACGTGGTCGATATCTGCACGCCGAACAACCTCCACTGCGAGGCGGTCCTTTCCGCAATCGCGCACCAGAAGCACATCTACTGCGACAAGCCGCTCACGGCGACATTGGACGAGGCGCTGCACATCGAGGAGGCGCTAAAAGGCTACAACGGCGTCTCGCAGATGACGCTCCACAACCGCTTCTTCCCTATCACGCTGAAGGCGAAGCAGATGATGGCGGACGGCGTCATCGGCGACGTTCTTGAGTTCCGCTCGTCATATCTGCATTCTGGCAGCGCGGACCCCAACGCGCCGCTCAAATGGAAACTTTCTGCGGAGGCGGGCGGAGGCGTCATAGCAGACCTTGGCAGCCACATACTCGATTTGACAGAGCATCTGATCGGTCCGTTCGACAGCCTGTCAGCTGTCACGCATATCGCGTATCCAGACAGGCCGTCGGCGGAGAATCCGAACGTGCGCGTGAAGGTGGAAGTGGAGGACAACATGATTGCGACTGTCAGGCTTGCGAGCGGGGCGGTCGGCACGGTCCGCGCCTCCAAGATAGCGACTGGCACGGAGGACGAAATCAGTTTCGAGATACACGGTACGAAGGGGGCTCTGCGTGTCGTCGCGGGTGACCTTCACCATCTGTACTACTACGACTGTGCACAGCCTGGCAAGCCGATCGGCGGCAGAAAAGGCTGGACGGCAATCGACTGCGGCGGCAGATACGAGGCACCTGCGGGCGGGTTCCCGACGCCGAAGGCGTCCATCGGCTGGCTGCGCGGGCACATGCACTGCCTGTATAACTTCCTGTCCAACGTGAGCGAAGGGCGCAAATCGTCGCCTGACCTTGCGCGTGGCATCTATGTGCAGAGGCTTATGGAAAGAGTCCGCGAGGCGGCTGCCAGTGGAACATGGGTGAAAATCAATTGAGAATCAAAGGAGAAGAACAATGGCTGACAAGTCAGTTGGAACTGAATCATTTGCAACGGAGACCAAGAAGGAAGTCACGCGCAAACTGCGCTGGGCGTTCATCGGATGCGGCGGAATCTGCACGACTCACATAGAGGCAATCAAGAAAATCCCTGAAATCGAGATAGTCGCGGGATGCGACATCAAGCCTGAAAGGCTGACTCTCATGAAGGAGAAGTACGGAATCAATGCCGTCTATGAGAAGTGGGACGACATGCTTGCGGAAATCAAGCCTGACGTGGTCGATGTCTGCACACCGAACGGCGTGCACATGCCCGCGTGCGTCGCCGCGTCGAATGCCGGATGCCATGTCATCACTGAGAAGCCGATGGCGATGACGCCGGCGGAATGCCAGCAGATGATAGACGCCGCGAAGGCGAACAACAAGCTGCTCGCGGTCGGATTCCAGTTCAGGTACCATCCGTTCTCCGAGTTCTTCGTCCGCGCCCGCGAGGCAGGTGACATCGGCGACATCATGTTCGTCAAGTGCCAGGCGCTTCGCCGCCGCGGCATTCCGAACTGGGGCGTCTTCGGCCAGAAGGCGCTTCAGGGCGGCGGCCCGATGATCGACATCGGCGTGCACATCATGGAGTCCGCCCACTACTGCATGGGTTCTCCACGCCCAATCGCGGCAAGCGGAAACATCTGGACATACATCGGCGACAAGCCGTCGGAAGTCCTCAGCTACTGGCCGAACTGGGACTGGAAGACATTCACCGTCGAGGACCTCGCCATCGGCCAGATCCGCTTTGACACTGGCGCGATAATGCAGGTTGAATCCTCCTTCAGCGCACACATCGAGAAGGACGTCTTCAACTTCCAGATCATGGGCACCAAGGGCGGATACAACTGGGAGACAAGCACGCTCTTCACAGACCATGCGGGCACGATGGTCAACAGCAAGGCGTCATGGCTGCCAAGCGCGGACTTCGGCGAACTTTTCGTCAAGAAACTCCAGAACTTCGCGGACGGATGCCTGCTCGGGACGCCGCTGCGCGCTCCAGGCGAGGCTGGAATGGCCGTCCAGAAGATGATTGACGGAATCTACCGCTCGGCGGCGGCTGGCCACGAAGTCACCATCGACTGAGTGGCGGAATCCGTCTGAAGCAATGGAAACAGGCCAATTTCTCGCTGATTGTCCCAACGAACTGGACGCAAGCGTCGAGGCGCTTGCGTCGCAGGCGGTCGATATGCGCTTTGTCGCTCCAAGTGACTGGAAGCCAGATATATACGAGACGACGATAGCGCGTGAGTGCGTTGTGAGCGGGCCAGGCACCTACCGCAAGGGCAGGAAGAGCACGCTGTGCTTCATGCCGTCGAAGGAAGGCTGGAGTTTCGACAGGACGGACCGTCTGGAGCAATTGCCGATTCGCGTGGCGGTGGAAAACGTCTGGACATCGTCCAGAAGCATAGTCCTGCGTAGCGGCGAGGAGTCGAACTACATGCGGATGACGGAGCATATCATAGCGCACAGGCTAGGCCTTGGGCTTGACAGCGTGCGCGTGTGCACCGCGAGCGGCGACCCTCCGCTGTTTGACGTCGGGAGCATGCCGATAGCGGAGGCGCTGCTTGATGCGGGAATCGTGGAGGACAAGAGCCGTCCATTGCGCTACTACACGGTTTCCGAGCCAGTCACGCTTGCTGGCGCGAACGGCTCATTCCTGAATTTCGAGCCTGCCGCGCGAGGCGACAGGAAACTGTATTTTGACGTGGCCATCGACTTTCCGACCGCCATCGGCAAACAGCGCATACAGTTCGAGTTGTGCAGAGACAGTTTCCTTCATGGCGCGCACGCCAGAACGAACTGCCCCCTGCGCGAAGTGCTGTTCGCGCGCACAATCGGCAAACTGTTCGCGGACATACGGAATTTGGGCTACACAAGAAACAACATACTCATAGCTGGCCGAAAATCCTATTACAACGAGCCTGCGCTTGTCCACGACGGGAAATCATTGGAGGCTGTGTGGCATCGCGCCTGCCTGGATTTGATAGCCGCCCTTTCGCTCTTCCGCAGAGGGCGCCTTTCAGGGCATGTGACATCTTTCAAATCAGGGCATAATCTGGACTGCCGCTTCATGACTCTCGCCGAGAAGTTCAGCATCTGGAAGGAGGTTGAGTGACATGGGAGTGTGGCGCGACAGAAGCCAGTTCTATTTTACTTTGGCGACAGTGGTTGACGCGGGCGCATCTCCCGTTTCAGCGCTTCGCCATGAGTTTCTCGGCAAGTTCCGCAGGGCGGCTGTCGATCTGTATCCGATGGTCAGCGACGGAAGCAGCCTCTCCTCCGCCATGAGCAACCTTCCTCTGTTCTCCAAATTCGAGTGCGTGTTTGTCGCGATTGGCGAACGCAGCGGCAAACTCTCGCTGGTGCTCCACACGCTTGGCGAATGGTTTGACGTTCGGCACTCGATGCGGCAGCACATCATTTCAGGGCTGCTTTATCCTGTGTTCCTGTTCTACTTCGCAGGGATTGTCTTCACCGTCATCAACTATTTCACCAAGGGCAAGGAACTCTGCAACTGCCTTGTCTGGTTGGGGATATGGAGCAGCCTGCCTATCATCGCGTACATTGTCCTCAAGATTCTCATGAGGCGGATGCGTTCGAGCAGCGGTTTTGGAAGAATCCTCAACCATGTGCCCGTATTTGGGGACGTCTTCTTCAAGCAGGAAAGCATGGCATTCTTCAAGGCGCTTGGAATGTGCCTTTCGTCTGGAATGGGCATGGCATACTCGCTTCGCAACGCTGGAAGTGTCTGTGGCAGCGCATATTACAGAAAACGCTACGGAGTGCTTTCAGATATCGTCGAAAGGGCAGGGTGCCCGCTTTCCACCGCTTTCAAGCGAATGGGGCTGAACAGCCGCGAGCGACAGTCCATCATAATGACATGCCTTGAGACAGGCGAGCAGTCAGGCACGCTTGACCAGGCGTGCGAGAGAATCGCCGAAATCCACAAGGAGGACAGCAAGAGGCAGTTGAATCGCATTTCGCGCACTCTGCCCATGGTCTTCTATCTGATCATTGTCATCTACATCGGCATTCGCGTTATATCCTTCTTCTCTGGATATGTTAATGCAATCAACGAACTTATGGAATAGACAATCCTATTCTGTAAGAATTAATTTGATGGTTTCTTCGCCAGCGTCCTCGAGGATGTAGTGCCCTGCGTCTGCAAACAGATGCGTCTCTGCGTGTGGATAGATCTGCTGCCATCGTTTCATGAAACCAGTGTGGATGCAGAAATCCTGTTCGCCCCATATCAGCGAGACGGGAACGGAGTTGAAAAGCGGCAGTTTCGCTTCAATCTCCGCGAAAGTGCCATAGCTTTTGTCCTTTGGCGAGAGCGGCAAATCCTGCACGAACCTCTGCGTCGCTATGCGGTCATGCCAGTTTCCGTACGGGAACCTGTACCCTGCACGGACGGCATTCGGAAGCCTTTTTACGACCGCCTTCCGCAAGGCGGCCTCCACGAATGCGTTGAGACCGCGCACAAGAAACGCGCCGATGAATGGACAGCGGCAAAGATAGACGGCTTTCGGGCAGTCGTCCGAGATGAAGGCGGCTGTGTTCATCAGCACGAGCCTTTCGATTTTCTCTGGATGGCGTGTGGCGTATCCCATGCCGACGCAGCCGCCCCAATCGTGCAGGACGAGCGTCATTTTGCCGAGTTTGAGCGTCTTGTCCAGCAGTTGCTCAAGATTGCGTATGTGCCCTTCGAGTGAGTATGGCCAATCCTGCGGCTTGTCCGAGAGTCCGCAGCCGAGCAGATCGGGGGCGACCGCCCGATGGCCGCTCGCGGAGGCGGCGCGAATCAGATTGCGGAAGAAGAACGACCACGTCGGATTGCCGTGCACCATGACCATCGGATGGCCGCTCCCCTCATCGACATAATGGATGCGGTGCCCCTCGCCAGTGGTCATGTAGTTTGGCTTGAAAGGATATAACTCTCTCCATTCCATTTCATCTCCACGGTGCATGCTTTTCACCCTTGCGCTATTTCATTGTGGCAGGCGGCTCCTTCTCCTTCCAACTGTCGATTCGGCCTTTGGATGTGTTGAAATTCACGCCGATGAGGCGTATGGGCAGACCGCAGTTCTGGAACTTCTCGTAATAGTGTCGGTCGATGATTTGCGTGACGGCCTTCTTTGCGGTTTTGTTCATCTTGAACTCGAAGATGAAGATAGTCTTTGCGGTGCGGACGTATGCGTCTATGCGCCCCTCGTTTGTGCATGATTCAGATTCAATGGAAGCGCCGAGGAACTTGAAAACAGTGAAGAAAATGCTTTGGTAGTATTTCTCCTGCGGTATGTGCAGCCTGTAGTCGATGTTCGCCAGAAAGGCCTGGAAGATGCTGAGGAAGCCGTCAAGGTCGTCTTTGCGAATTGCGGAGACGAACATTCGCATCTGCGCGAGGATTTCATTTCCGCGCCCCTCTTCTGCGTAGAACTCGATCAGACGGCCATTGAAAGTTGCCTGAACCTCCTTGTCGGGAAAATCCAGCCTGTAGAGCATGCCATAGTCGTCCTTGTCTATGTCCTTGATTGTGAGGTATCCAGTCTGCCAGAGCATTCCAGTGATGTCGAGGCGGTCGAGTTCGTATGCCGCGAAGATGCTCTCCCCGTACCATTTTTGCAGGGCGGCTTCATGGTCGTAGGACTGCTTGCCCATCAGTTCCAGCAGGAAAGTTGGCGTGCCAGTGGTGTCCCAATAGTTTGAGAATTTGAAATGCATTATGAAGAACATTGTCAATGAGACAGGGTTGCAGACATGTATTTCGGCATCGGAGAATCTATATCCATCATACCATTCAAGGACTTTCTTCATCAAATCTTCCTCGGAGAGTCCATTGGCCTTTGCCGCCTCGGGAATCCTGTCCGCAAAGTACTGCCGCACTTCCGCCTCCGTGAAGCCGAGCATCCCCGCGTAGTCAGACGCCAAAGTTATGTCCATCAGATTGTTCAGTTCAGAGAAAAGAGATACGTGGCTGAACTTGCTTACGCCCGTCACGAAGAGAAAACGCTCCTTGGCGTTGCGGTCCTTCAGGACGCTGTAGAAACCCTTAAGGCAGTCGCGGATCTCCTTGATTCCGCTGTCTGTGATGTTGTTGAGTATCGGCTTGTCGTACTCGTCGATGAGAATCACGACCTGGCCGTTATCCGCAAGTTTGTCAATCAGTTCCGCAAGGCAAAGGCCTGGAGTTTTCTTTGTCAGCGTTATGGAGTGTTCTTCTGCGAGCGACTGCATCTTGCTCATCAGATAATCAGGCAGTTCCTGCAAGGCGTTTGATGCGACGCTGTAGTCGCCGAGACTGAGGTGGATGACAGGGTATGCCTTCCAGTCGTATGGCTTGTCGTAGAGTGCGAGTCCCTTGAACAGTTCCTTCTTTCCTTGGAATATTGCCTTCAGCGTCGAGACAAGAAGCGACTTGCCGAAGCGGCGCGGGCGCGACAGGAAGTACATTGCATTGGCAGGCCTTATCAACTGCCAGATGTAATCCGTCTTATCAACATACAGGAAATTGCCCTGTATCAACTTCTCGAAAGTATATACACTTGTTGTCAAGTCCTTCATCGTCATCGACCTATCCTTGCGTTTTCTTCCATCCACTTCAAGACACTATGCAGATGCACTTCCATCGAATCATTTTCTTTAATATATCCTTCAAAAACGTTTTTTCCATTACCGACGAGATATTTCTCGCGATTTGTATTCCTGTGCCGACCTACATTGGGAACAAAGCGATTTGTAATGATTCAGTCCTTAAAAACGGCCATGTCCGTTTGTCATTTTGCGGAATCTTCTTATATTGTTAGGCGTTATTTTGAGATTTCACGAAACAAGGAGAAGCATCATGAAATTTGGAGTTGCAGACTACGGGATGAACGTTTGGTATGGGGCGTGCTACAGCGTGGAGGAGCGCCTCAAGGACCTTAAGGCCATCGGATTCGACGGAATTGAAAGGCTCACGGCGTACGACGCGGCGGACGCCATGAACCAGGCACTCACGTTCCACAGGCTCGGCATGGACTTCAACACGGTCCAGGGGCCAAACGAGAGGCTCGGCATGGAATGGACGTCCGCCCTCGGAAAGCCATACGTCTGGATCACGCCTGGCAGCGCCGTGCGCACAGTTCCGATGGACGTCTATCTCCGCAGGACGAACGACTTCCTCAAGAGCCTGAAAAACTACAACATAAAGGGCGTCCTCCACAACCATCTCGGCTCCAGAATCGAGAACCAGGCGGAGCTTGACGAGTACATGACGGCCTGTCCAGACGCGAACCTGCTTCTGGACGTCGGGCACCTTTTCGGCGCTGGCGGCGACGTTGTCGGAACCATTGAAAAATACCATGACCGCATACTGGCGGTCCATTTCAAGGACATAGAGATGAAGGACGAGAGCATCGGCCTCGACCGCTGGTACGAGCGGCTGCGCTTCTGCGAAGTCGGCGGCGGCAATGTCGGCATGGATTTCAAGCCAATGGTCGATGCGCTTAAGAAGCACAGCTTCAGCGGATGGTGCTTCGTTGAGCATGACACGCACACCGACGACCCGATCAAGCAACTGAAAATCAGCCTTGACATCCTCAAGAAACTATTCGCCTGATTATATTGGAGAAACAAGATGAATCTTTCAGTAATGCAATGCACGTTCCATGGCCTTCTTGCGAACGGGACCGTGTCCCCCGCCAAACTGGCGGATGACTACTCAAAGGCTGGCGCGACCGCGATAGAACCCATGGGCAGTTGCATCAATGCCTCAGAAAGCCTCTGGAAAGAGACGGACGCGGCGTTCAAAGACCATGGCTTGGTCTATGACTGCTACGACGTCGCGATCAATCTCATCGGCGACGGCTCGCAGACAGCCATGCAGGCGGCGCTTGACGACGTGAAGCGCAACGCGGAGTTCGCGGGCACGGTGCTCTCCACGCCGTGCATGATGCTCTATGGGACGGCGCCCGCAGAGGGCATGTCGAACGACGACGGAAGACGCATCTACGGCGAGCAGCTGCGGAAGGCGGCGGAGATCGCGAAGCCATATAATATAGTAATATGCATAGAGGATTTCGGAGTGACGCCGTATTTCACGGCCTCCGCCACGCACTGCAAGACCGTCCTCGACATCGCGGGCGACGACGTTAAGATGAACTTCGACAACGGCAACTTCTTCTACGGCGGCGAAACCGCCAGAAGCGCGTTCGCGCTTCTGGCTGACAGGACATGCCACATCCATATCAAGGACTTCAAGATGTACCGCGACGACTCTGTGACAAAGGGCACCCGCTCCGTCAACGGCGACTTGTTCAGGGAGGCGCCACATGGGCAGGGGGATGCGGATGTTGATTGGACGATTCGGTCGTTCCTCGCGCGCGGCTACAAGGGCTTCTTCTCCATAGAGGTCTTTTCCGCGCATACATATGAGGACACCATCTTCGCTCTGAATCACGCAAGATCGCTGGCATGAGTGCTGACAGGATGATATTCGGGCGCTATGCCGTCGGCATAGACCTTGGCACGACGAACTGCTCGGTATGTTACGTCGATTTGGAGTCAAGCGACTCCAAGCCGTCGCTCCTGCCGCTGCTCCAGACAGTCGCCGCAGGCGAGACTGCGGCGGAGCCGCTCCTGCCGTCGTTCTGCTATCTTCCTGGATCGCATGAAATTCCAGACGGTGCGCTTGCCCTGCCGTGGGACGCCGCTCCGCCGCTCGCGGTAGGCGTCTTTGCCCGCAACCAAGGCTCGCTTATTCCAGAGCGTGTCGTCGCCTCCGCGAAATCGTGGCTCGCCCACACAGGCGTGAACCGCCGCGGGAGGATACTTCCGTGGGGCAGCGACCTTGGACAGCAAATGATTTCGCCCCTTCAGGCCTCCTTCCGCTATCTTGAGCATATACGGAATGCATGGGACGACCGCTTCGCGAAGGAAAAGGACGCGGACGGGACGCCATGCCGACTCGCGGAGCAGACCGTCACCGTCACAGTTCCAGCCTCTTTTGACGAGACGGCCAGAAAGCTCACGCTTGAGGCTGCCGAGATGGCGGGGCTTCGGCATGTCACGCTTCTGGAGGAGCCGCTCGCGGCGTTCTACTCCTTCCTCGCGCACAACGGCAACTGGCAGGATATGGTGCAGGCGGGCGCGTGCGTCCTCGTCGTCGATGTCGGCGGCGGAACATCCGACTTCTCCATAATACAGATGGAGGAGGGGAACACGCTGCGCAGGACGGCGGTCGGAGAGCACCTTCTGCTTGGCGGCGACAACATGGACATGACGCTCGCGCGCATGGTCGAATCCGCCGCGGGACGCCGTCTTCAGCAGCGCCAGTGGGCGCAGCTCTGCCATGAATGCCGCCTCGTGAAGGAGAAACTCCTCTCTGATGGCGGCCCCGAATCCGCTGAGGCGAGAGTCAGCGGCCAGGGCAGTTCGCTTTTCGCGAACTCCTTCGGGCGGAAGTTCACTCGCGGCGAAGTGGAAACGACCATTCTTGACGGATTCTTCCCGTTGCTGCCGCCAGACGCACCGCCGCCGGAACGCCGCAGAGGAATGCGCGAAATGGGGCTGCCGTATGCGAGCGACCCTGCCGTCACAAGGCACATCCTCCAGTTCCTCCGCACGGAGAACGGCTTCATAAAGCCGACGCATGTCCTCTTCAACGGCGGCGCGATGCTGCCGCGCATAATGCGCGAAAGAGTCTTGGACGCCGTGCAGGAGTGGTGCGGCGGCGCACGGCCGACGGAACTGCCGTCGTTCGATCTGAGCCTCGCCGTCTCCGACGGCGCCGCTAACTACACTTTGGCGCGGACGGGACGCAGCGTGCGTGTAAAGGGCGGCATCGCAAGGGCCTACTACATCGGCGTCGAAAACGGCGGCCGCCAGAGCCTCGTCTGCGTCATGCCGCGCGACACCGACGAGGGGCGCATCCAGACTCTTGACGCCAAATCCTTCCGCCTGCGCGCCAACCAGCCTGTCTCGTTCCCGCTCTACGCAAGTTCCACGCGGCTGA
>JAEEGL010885039.1_pt1 | contig 15748 bp, 10 predicted proteins | sample 9134231 | NCBI WGS metagenome assembly JAEEGL01 (sample SAMN16246548, study PRJNA631951) | gut metagenome | biome: gut microbiome; feature: rumen; material: fiber-attached | host: Bos | place: Iran: Karaj | collected 2018-10
CTGAAGGTTGAGCCGAAGCGCACGATTTGCCTGGGCAAATCGGCACAGAGAGGAAATTGTCCGGTTCGGCGAGCGAACCGGACCGGCTCAACCTGAAGGTTGAGCCGAAGCGCACGATTTGCCGGGGCAAATCGGCGCAACGGGAGGTTTGATGATATGAGCACGGAAAGATACAGGATACTTATAGTCGATGACGAGCCGCTTGTGCAGATCGGTTTAAAGACCATGCTGGCCTCCGACCCTCAGGATAAGTCCGGGCAGCAGGTTTATGAGGTCGTGGGAAGCGCCTCAAACGGAAGAGATGCCCTTAAGCTCATAGAGGAGCTTCGCCCCGACATAGTCATATCCGATATTAAGATGCCCGTTATGACGGGCCTTGAGCTGATAGAGGAATCCTCGAAGCGCTTTGGGTTTCTTCCGGTGTTCATACTGCTTACGGCCTATGAGGATTTCGAAATGGCAAGGCGGGCCCTCTCCAAAGATGCGGTGGATTACCTTGTAAAGATCGAGCTGTCTCCCGCGATCCTTTCAAAGGCGCTTGAACATGCTGTAAAAAGGATCGAAGCTCATGAGGATGTCAGGGCCAAAAGCACAGCGGTCAAGGATGCCGCCTCTCTCGAGGAATTCAGGCAAAAGTTCCTTATAAGGCTCTTAAATCATGTAATAACGGATCCCGAGACTCTTAAGGCACAGATAAGGGATAACAGGATGGACTTCTCCTTTACCCGCTATATAGCGGTTTTCGGACAAATAGACACAAAAAGCCCTCTCCCGCAGACAAAGCTTTTGTCCCTTTATACCTCCTGCCTGAATATGGCAAATGAGATAACAGAAAGATATTCTCCCTGCTATACGGTATCAAATGATCTGAGGCACTTTACCTATATCTTTTACTTTAGAGAGGAAACTCCCGTGGCGGATGCCATGAAGCAGATCATCGATGCACTTGAAAATGCCATAGCCATGATAGACAGCTATTTCAACGTCGGGCTGAGCTTCGGGATAGGAACCGCAGTTTCGGATCCTCTCGATATCCATACCTCCTTTGAGGAAGCACGCACTGCAGTGGCGCATACCGATAAGAGCAATCCCGTAAGACTGTTCTCCCATATAGTGGGCTCCAACCGCCGTTCCGGCAAGGACAGGCTGATCGCCTCCATTCAGGAATACATAGAACAGAACCTTGACGGAAGGCTCCTGCTTAACGAGGTGGCAGAGGTCTTCGGCCTCTCTCCCGCCTATCTCTCCTCGATATTTAAAAAGAACACCGACGTAGGCTTCTCCGAATTCGTAAGCACACGGAAGATCGAAAAAGCCAAGGAGCTTCTTTTAAAGGAGGATATGAAGGTCTACGAGGTCTCCGATGCCCTGGGCTTTGAGTCGGCCTATTATTTTTCCAAGGTGTTTAAAAAGGTGGAGGGAATGAGCCCCCGGGAATACGTGAACAGTAAGCTTTGATTATTTTATGTAAACCTCAGACCTCCCCTTTTCCTGCACCAGCAATATCCTGTAACAGTCATCCTTCCATGCCTTCCCCAGCCTCTCATCGGTGATCGGGCAGGTTTCGAAAACAACGCTCCTTATCCCCCGGGCTTCTATCTCTCCAAGGCTTCCTATCCTGATAAGTACACTTCCTTCATCTGCATCCCTCACCGTTTCCGGCTTTTCACAGGTCATAAAGGTAAGCACACCCGAAAGCTCAGAATCCACGGCGTCCTCTATCACTACCTCCTCAGCCTCCGGGTCATTTTTGCAAAGAGTGACCGTCCTTAACACGCTTCGGATGCGGCTGTCGCCGAAAGCCCCGGAAAGCTCCATGGATAACGATGCCCTGCCTTCCGACAAAACCGTTTTAACCTCACGGGCAGCGTACTGTTTTCCGTCCTTCTGCATGATAAGCCCGTCATCCCCGCAAAAATTCACGGTATTATGATAGCCTGACTGCATGGTCCATATCTCGTATCTCTGCGGCGAGAAGGTCTTTGCGGTATAGGTTTCCACCCCCAGGTCTATAAGAAGGGGCCGGTTATCCTTATAAAGCGTCACGCTTCCCACATCGTTGTGATTATGACTGTCTGCGTTATCCCCGGCCTTTGCCGCAAGGGTGAGATGCTTTCCTCTTGCGACCATAAGCCCCACACTTTCGAAAAAGAAATCCCCGGGCTTTATTTCCCCACAATCCCCTTCCTCCACGGGCCGAAAAGAATCTGCCGGCTGATTCCGAACACGGGGATCGCCCTTAAGTCCTTCAACACCCTGATAAGCGCAGATTTCATCGTGATGAGCAAGGGACAGCAGCCTGTAATACGGGTTCCACTCATCGCTCAAAACCTTTTCCCGCAAGGGAAGCGTTCTGTAATCGGCAGCTGAAAAGGCAGCGTATTCCGAGTTTTGAGTGGCAAGTGCAAACAAAAAGTCTCTTACTCCTCTTTTGCCGGGGAAGGGTGAGCAGTCAGCATAGTTTATATAATATCCGTTGCCCACATACATCCTTATTATATATGAAGCGATATTTTTGATAAGAGGTGCTTCAAAGGCATCCCTGAAGCCATCCCCGGTTACACGGTCAAGAATATCCACACAGCCGAAAAGGCAGAGCCCCGCATGGGAATAATACTGCGCGCCCTCATTACAGCATCCGTCCTCTCCGTAGTCGTCAAGAAAGCGATCCAGAGAATATGCGGCCTGTTTTACTGCCAGCTTCAGAAGCTCCCTGTCTGTATTATTCTCCCTTCCCGCAAAAAAGGCGATAAGCACGTTCTGGGTTATCCAGGGGGTCCAGTTGCACATAGGCTCCCTTCCGTTTCCCATCCACCAGAAATGCTCACAAAGATAGGGGGTAAAAATACGCCGCCTGAGCTCGTGTTCGATATATTCGTTTATAAACGGGCTTATCCCTGAAAGCTCGTCCCGAAGCAAAAGCCCGGCTAATGCCACAAGGGCCGCGCTCTCCGCCGAAAAAAGATCTATCACAGGCTTATCATCCGAGGGAAGCGGAAGCTGCTTCGTATCCCTTATGTAGGAATTATGAGCCGGCAGACACCAGCTTGTCTCCTCCAGTATCAGGTAAAGGCCATCCAGAAGCTTATCCATGAAACGCCCGCTGTATTCAACACATTCGGCAAATATCAGATCGCAGAGCATCCTTCTTCTTTCAAAATATTTTGTCTCAAAATGCACCCTGTTGCCGTTTTGGGAAAATTCCCTGTAATCCGAGATCAGTATCCGGGGATAATCTGCCTTAAGAGCCCTCTCCCCCCGGCTTATGACCTCTCTTCCGATCTCCCGGTTTCTGCCCTCCCGTGAAAAGCCATCCCAGAACCCTCTGTCACGGGCCGGGCTGAAGGAAAGAGTGCATTTCAGCCTGAGATCATCGCTTATCCTGTTATAGATATCCTCGAAAATGGTTCTGTGCCTGTTCATCCCACGGCCTCCTTTTCCCCTGATATTAATATCATAGTTTATTTTCTTTAAAAAAAGAACCCTGACTTTTTTCGATTTTATTGTATACCCTATTCCATTTATGTCCGGATATATTTATAATAGGAAAGGATTTTTATAGTTTTTTAATTTTTAGAGATAAGTGAGGAAGTCATGTGTAAGAAAGTGTTAAAAAAAATATGTCTCATTTTTCTCTGCGTCCTTTTGACAGCAGGCTTTACGATGTCTGAGGCAGTACCGGCCCTTGCAGAAGCAAAAAGCAGGCGCGACCTTCTCGGCAGCGATACCGACTATACCGCCATCCTTTACGACTCCTCCAACGGGCTTCCCACCTCTGAGGCAAACGCCATTGCCCAGAGCTCGGACGGCTTTATGTGGATCGGAGGCTACAGCGGTCTTATCCGCTATGACGGCTCCAGCTTCTACCGTTTCGATTCCTCAACCGGCATATCCAGCGTGTTCAGCCTTTATGTCGATTCGAAGGACCGCATCTGGATCGGGACCAACGAAAACGGAATAGCCTGCTACGATCACGGTGACATCAGGGTGTACGGAAGAGTCGAAGGGCTTAAATCCTATTCCATCAGATCCATCACCGAGGATGAGGCAGGAAATATAATCATAGCCACCACCCAGGGACTGGCCTACGTGGGAGATGACCTTGAGATCCATCTGATCGACGATCCCCAGGTAAATATGGAATATATAACCTCCCTTAAACGCGATGCGAAGGGGAATATCTACGGTCTTACCCTCAACGGACAGTTTTTTGAGCTTAAGGATCTTCATATAGATGCCTTCTATAATGCCGATATGTTCGGCGAGGAGCCCGTAAACTCCATCTATCCGGACCCCGAAAAGCCGGGGCTTCTGTATATGGGGACCTCCGGTTCGGAGCTGCTTACCGTGGAAATGGTTCCGTCACTGAAGATCATAAAAAGGCAGAGTACCGAGCCTCAGAAAAATATCAATTCCCTCCTCAGGGTAAACGGTCTTCTCTGGGTCAGCGCAACCAACGGTATCGGATATTTCGACGAAAAGGGGGTTTATTGTGAGCTGTCGGATATTCCGATGACCAATTCCGTCGGCAATATCATGTCTGATCACGAGGGCAACATCTGGTTTACTTCCACAAGGCAGGGTGTACTCAAGCTCGTGCCCGACCGTTTTTCGGATATCAGCAGGCTCGCCGGGCTCGAGCCCATGGTCGTCAACTCTACCTGCATAAACGGAAACGACCTTTATGTGGCAGGTGATGACGGGCTTAAGATCATAAATCTTTCGGACTACAGCATGACAGAAAACGAGCTTACCGCTTATCTGGAGGGAGTGCGTATCCGCTGCATCAGAAACGATTCCGCCGGAAGGCTCTGGCTCTGTACCCACGGTGAGACCGGACTGGTATGCTACGATCCCGGGGATTCTTCAATTGTTTCCTATAATGAAGAGAACGGCCTGGACGCTCCGAGAGTCAGGGCGGTAACAGAGCTTAGGGATTCGAGCATGGCCGCGGCTACCGGAAACGGTCTGTTTATCATAAAAGACGGAAAGATCACGGCTCATTACGGCCAGGACGACGGGATCAGCAATACCGAGATCCTCTCCGTGGAGGAAGGGCCGGACGGACGGCTCTATCTCGGAAGCGACGGCGACGGGATCTATGTCATAGACAACTCCAGGGTGTCCCGGATAGGGCATGACGACGGGCTTACCAGCGAGGTTGTGATGCGCATCAAATGGGATGCGCAGAGAAAGCTGTTCTGGCTGATCACCTCAAATTCCATACAGTATATGGATAACGGAAAGCTTACGGCGGTCACTAATTTCCCCTATTCAAATAACTATGATATCTATTTTGACCGCCACTCAAACGCTTGGGTACTGTCCTCAAACGGTATTTATATCACAAAGGTCTCCGACCTTATAGATAACGAACGCATTGAATATTCCTTCTATAATAAAAAGAGCGGGCTCCCCTATATCGCCACGGGAAACTCCAGAAGCTTTCTGGACGACGAGGGTAATCTGTATATTTCCGGCACCACCGGAGTCTGCAGGGTAAACATCAATGCCGCTGAAAAGGATAAAAGCTCCATAAAGCTGTCAATCCCCTCGGTTGAGCTGGATGATGTGATGATCCCCGTCCTGAACCAAAGCAGCTCGGTGACCATCCCCTCGGGCAGCAGCCGTCTGGCAATTGATTGCTACGCTATCACCTTTGGCTTGAACAACCCCCGCCTAAGCTACTATCTTGAGGGCTTTGACAAGGCTCCCATTGTTACGACCAAGCAGGATATGCAGCCGGTCAGCTATACCAACCTTGACGGAGGAAGATACGTTTTCCATCTGAACGTGATCGATGATGAGACGGGCGAAATAGAAAAGAGCACCGAGCTCACGATAATCAAGGAACGGTCCATATTTGAAAACCTCCTGTTCCTGAGCCTGAGCGTCATTGTCCTGATCGCTCTGATCTCCTTCCTTATGCTCAGGTTCTTCCGTGAGAAAAATAAAAAGCTGCTTGAAAAACAGAAGAAGGACAGGCTGTTCATAGATCAGATCATCTATACCATCGCAAAGTGCATAGATATGAGAGATTCCCAGAACCGGGGACATTCCTTCAGAGTGGCCTATTATACAAGGATGCTAGCCCAGAAGCTTAAGGAAAAGAGGGGTTATACAGACGAGCAGATCAACGAATTCTACAACGTGGCCCTTGTTCACGACATCGGAAAGCTTTCCATCCCGGACAGGATACTTAACAAGCCTGAGCGCTTAAACGATGATGAGTATCAGATAATGAAGACCCATGCCCAAAAAGGGTTCGAGCTGCTTGAGGATGTGCATATAGTTGAGGATCTGGCGGTGGGCGCAGGCTTTCACCATGAAAGAATGGACGGCAAGGGTTATCCCAGAGGCTTAAAAGGAGAAGATATCCCGGAAATAGCAAGGATCATCGCGGTGGCCGATACCTTCGACGCCATGTATTCCACAAGGCCCTACAGAAGGCAGCTCGACCTTTCGGTAGTCCTTGACGAGATCAGGCGTATCCGCGGAACCCAGCTGGAGGAAGAGGTGGTGGATGCCCTTTTGGAGCTTGCAGATGAGGGCAGGATCAACAAACAGGCCGTAGATGCGGCAGTTAAGTTCATATCTTCGTAAGGAAATGCCGGTCACTGACGTAATTCTCACAGGCAGTGGCCGGCATTTTCTATCATTAAACCGTAAACAACTGTTTTGCCATGACCTATCGCTTTCCCATCACCAGCTTCAGATACAGCGGCTCAAGCACATAGACCAGAGCAAATCCGATAATATATGAGATGAAAAGAGAGGGGATGAACATGGTAATAAAGCTTACCGGCGCTCCCCCTCTTTTTGCGGACAGATACGCAAGCAGCACCATGATAAAGGTCATCACCGGAGTATAGATACTATCGGAGATAAGAGTGCTCAAAAGCCTGGCCTTTGTTGTCCCTTCCTCAAAGCCCCTCTTTGCGCATGCCTCCCTTGTGATCCTTCCTATCGGGATAAACCTTCCTATTATAAGGCATATCACAGTGCTTACCGCAAAGCTCAGTAAGAAGCCGGGCAGTGTAAAATGACCGGACATGAGATTTCCCACAAGGGAAAGGGCGAAGCTTAAGGATACTCCCATAAGGATGTTCATTTTCATTCCGATCTTTTTCATTTTCTCCGAATCCATATTTTTTCCTCATACCTTTCAGAGATCGTTAAACCGTGTAACCTGCTGCATCGGCTCAGAGCGGATTGTCATATATCCTGTAGGAGCCCTTGTTGTCCTGCTTGACCTGTCTTAAAGCCATGTTTGCCTTTGAATAAAGCTTGTTGAACCGTTCGTTCTTATCGTTTATAAATACGGCCCCTATGGAAGTGGTAACCACAAGATCATTTCCCGAGCCCGGAACGCTGCCCATTTCGTACCGGGTATTTTCATTAAGGGCCGAAAGCCTCTTCTCAAGCTCTCCCCTGTCAGGAAGTCTCGGAACAAAGCCAACAAATTCATCTCCCCCGAGCCTGCCGACAATGGCGCCGCTTCCCAGCTCATTTATCACGATCTTGGAGATCGTTTTTAAGATACTGTCTCCCACGTTATGCCCAAACATATCATTGACCATCTTAAACTCATCGATGTTGATAAGAACAAAGGCCTTCATTCCCTCCTCGGCCCAGTTCTCATTGATCCTGCGGTTAACGGTCTTTTCAAACATCACTCGGCTGTAAAGGCCGGTAAGCGAATCGTACTCGGAAATAATATGAGCAATGCCGGGGTTTACCACGGAACGAGTAAACTTAAGCCCTGCCTCGAGATCCCCGGTCTTCTCATTCTCATCTAAGAACACGCATCCTTCATACCAGGCCCATTCCGGATCGGAAAGGGATTTACCCATAAAATCAAACTTGAAAAGGCCCTTACCCTCTCTGTAGCTTCTTATCAGGGCTTTTCTGGAAAGATTTCCCATAAGCTTATCCCTGTCATTTTCATCGGAATTATTGGCCAGAGTCCTTAAGATATCATCATAGGAGGAATCCACCCTTATTCCGTAAGGCGCCAGCGTCTCCAATATCTCCGTGTTTTTAAGCCGGTTCTTTGAAACGTTTATCTCCAGATAGAGAGCGGCCTCCCTGCTCATCATCTTAAGATATTGTTTCTCCCTCCACAGCCGATGGGCCATCTCATACTCATCCGTGACATCCTCTCTTATTCCTATCGCAAATCTGTCCGAAGGCTCCTCCGTCTCTGTACGGTAGTAGGTAACCCTGTCGATCCTGTGCACGATACTGCCTCTTTCGGTATAGGTTATGGGAATATCCTCGGAAATATAGCTTTCATCGGCCCGCAGCCGGTCGTAGATCTCACTTATCCGAATAGCCGTTTCGGTTTCGTCATCAACTCCGGCGATGATTGGGATGTTCTTACTTGCGTTAAACTCAAAATTCCTTAAATATCTACCGTTATTTTGTATTGAGTATTGATCGATGATATCCTTGTCAATATTATAACGCCAGATATTCAAATCTCTCTCCCTTGCCCTGTACCTGTTTATGGCGTAGATAAGCTCACCTATCCTGTCATCCGCGGCCGAGCAGCTTTCTATGAGGATAAAGTCTATCTGAATAACATCGGCCATATACTTAAAGGAGCAGGCGGAAACAATAACAGCTGTACTCCCGTTAAACCTCTCAACATAGTATTCCTTCAGAACATCTGTTTTTTTGCTCCTTATGGCGCTCAATATATAACGGTCAATTCTTCCTTCGTCGCTGTCTATGGCCCTGGCCAGAAGATCCGAAAGCTTTTCCTTTGACGCCGCCTTTTCCAGAGTCAGCCCGTGGATATTTAAAAACCTGTCATTAACGTATGCCAGCTCCATTATCCTCAGATCATCGCTCTTATCCACAATGACTCTTGCGATTCCTGCTCTGCTGTCTTCAAAGAAGGAATTCATCTGCTGTCTTAAAAGCACGCTCTTTCCGATGATCTCAATGGAATGCCTTTCGCTTGCGACGGCATAGTATTCGATCGCCCTCACCAGCCTGTTTCTTAAGACTATATCATTAAACGGCCTGCTCACCGCATCAAGAAAACCGTTTTTAATGTAATGAGCGACCATTGCCTTTACTTCGTCTGAGGCAAATAATATCACCGGGATCCTTACATAGAATTCCTTGTGAAGCAGGATCTGTGCAAAACGGTCGGCATCCTCATATTTTCTGTCAAAATCCAGGATAATGAGATTTACGATGCCAAAATGCTTTTCAAGGTATCTCTGCGCCTCTTCACAGCTTTCGGCAATTGTAATATCCGCTTCATTCTTCATTATCTCCGAAAGCTCTTTTTCCTCTGAGATGCCCGAGCTTAAGAGCAGGATGCGATAACCCTTTCCCAGGGCTTCCGTGGACATCTCACTGCTGTAATTATCCAGCTTATCGACAAAATCAGACTCCATAAGCGGCTTAAAGAAGTAATAGCCCTGTATGCAGTCACAATCCATGTTTTTAAGCAGCTCATACTGATTAACCGTTTCCACTCCCTCGGCAACAATCTGCATGTTGATGATCTTCGCCATCTGGATGATACTGTAAAGGATATTTCCGGCCCGTTCCGAGGTATCGATGGAATCCATGAACTTCATGTCTATCTTTAGGATATCCACCTCGAAGTCCTTAAGCATATTAAGGGAGGAGAACCCGCTTCCGAAATCATCCATGAGCACCTGGTAGCCCGAGCTTCTGAACTTGTTCATTATATTCATAAGCTCAAGGGGCTGATCCATATAGGCGCTCTCCGTAACCTCCACCTTTATATGCCTGTGGTCGAGGCCGTATTTGTTCACTATGGATATCAGATCCTCGTAAAGATTACTATTATAAAAATCAACCCTTGAGAAATTGACCGAGATCGGAACCGTCCTCTTGCCCTCGGAGATCCTTCTGGCCTGGAAGGCGCAGACCTCCTCCCAGATATATCTGTCCAGCCTGGATACAAAGCCGTTCTTTTCAAAGGTTGGAATAAAAACTCCCGGTGAAACAAAGGCTCCTCCGGGCTTCCTCCAGCGCACCAGTGCCTCTGCCGCTGTTATGGCCTTTGTCTTGCTGTCGACAATGGGCTGGTAGACTACTATGAACTCCCTGTTTAAAAGAGCCGCCTCCGAATCTCTGACTATCTGCTGCTCCACAAGGAGGGAATCCCTCATTTCCCTGGTGAAATAATTGATCCTGTTGATGAAGCTGTCCTTTATTGTCTGAAGCGCCATGGTAGCCCTGTCGCAGGCAACGACTATATCGGTCTCACCCGGATCGAGCCTGTACATGCCCACATGCATGTAAACCGTATAATCCAGGGAATGCCACTTTTCCTCGGCATCCAGGATCTTCTTTATATCGTTTTCAACCTTTCTGTGAAAGCCTGCCGAACAGCAGGTAACAAAATGATCCGATTCTATCCTTCCGTAGGTACTGACTTCGGGATCCAGCCTTTTCTTAAGATAATCGGCAAACTGTATGATTATCCTGTCGCCGGTATCGGCGCCGAACATTTCATTGATAGCCTTAAACCTGTCTATATCCCATACCGAAACCTCATATTCTCTGTTTGTATTCTCGCGAAGGAGCCTGGTGGTCTCTTCAAAGAAGGTATTCTTATTATATATACCCGTAAGCGGATCCAGCCTGGCCTTCATCTTGTAGGAGGCGATCTCTTCCTTAAGCCCCTGCGTACCCTTTTCTTCGGCCTCAAGGCTCCCGGAAGGAGATATCACAAGATAATATTTCGTAACCCCCAGAACCACTATAACGTTCTTTATGCTGATGGAATAGGGCAGAAACTGCCCGTTTCTGTTTTTCAGCCTTGCTGTGAACCTGACGGGTTTGTTGTCCTCTTTTATCTGTGCAAGATTAATTTCAAGAAGTGACCGGTCCTTTTCATAAACGAGCTCTTCAAAACGGGAATCCTTAAGCCTTTCCCTGTCCTGTCCGATCTCATGTCCCAGAAGCTTCAGGGAATTGTCGCTGATATGCTCTATTACACCGGCCGTATCTCCGGATATCACTATCAGTCCGATGTCCATGGTATCGGCTATGATATTGACCCTTGAAAGCTCCTCTATCCGCCTGTTTTCATCCTCGTTTCTGTCATCTATATAGGTCTCGACGGCATTGTCTACCAGCATCTTGAGAAGAGCTGGATTAAGAGGCTTTTCAAGAGTATACCCCGCTCCGGCCTTTATAAAGCGCTCCGATATTGCCTCATCCATGTCATCATGGGTAACCCCGACCAGGATATGATGATATCTGCTGCTGTGCTTGATATTTGCTATAAAAGTAACGGCAGCCTCCGTTTTCCCCGAAGCGTCCAGCATGACGAAATCAATATTCTGTGACTCAAGGATCCTGATGGCTGAATCAATATCGGAAGCCCGATAGACATTATAGTCAACCTCAAAAAGGGCCTGAATCGCTTCAGTCCCTATGGATTTATCCGCAAGTATAAGTATCCCGGCTCTTGTAACTGCCATATCTCTTCCCGTTTGCGCGGGCTCTGCTGTCAGTCAGCCCGAGCGTGTCTTCCGATCATTTTTTTATAACCCGGCTCCGATAGCCCTGTACTGAATAGTAACAATATTTAAACATTAACATATAAACCCCGAAACGGCAATCTAAATCTTGGCAGAAAAAACCGATAAAATCAGTTTTTCCGAAAATGTCTCCTAAAGGATGCGCAGCCGGATCCTACAGTTTCAGGATCTCCCTGACCTTTTTCTTTATACGCTGTATCGCGTTATCTATGGATTTTTTCTCCTTCCCAAGCTGTTTTGCGATCTCACTGTACTCCATGCCGGCCATGTGCATCTCATATACCCTGACCTCGAAGTCACTTAATTCCATATGGATCCTTCTGTCAAGCTCCCTTGCGGTTGCGATATCGATCACAACATCCTCAACGCTTCTTGTCATCAGCTCATCCACCGAATCCATGAGCTTTGCGTCACCGCCTTCGCCCGTACTCTCATAGAGTGATATATATGAATTCAGGGCGATGTTCTTGTCACGATTGGAGGCCTCCACCGCGTTTATCATCTGCCCTCTTATGCAGAGCGCCGCAAAAGTAAAAAAACTCGCGCCCTTACGCGGATCATAGTTCTTGACAGCCTTCATCAGCCCTATCATCCCCTCCTGCAGAAGATCCTCATGATCTCCTCCGGATATCTTAAAGGCATCGGTCTTTGCTATCTTTCTTACTAACGGCTTATATTTTTCCAGAAGGTATTCCTCAATATCCGCGTTTTTTTCATAGAGGCTTGTAATAAGCTCTTCATCGGTCCTGTTCTCAAAATCATTCATTTTGCGTAATATCTCTGCCTTACTGACTCATATGCCATAACTGCAGCAGCTACCGAGGCATTCAGGGAATCGATCTTTCCCTTCATGGGGATCCTTGCAACATGATCGCACTTTTGTTTTACAAGCTTCCCTACGCCTTCTCCCTCCGAGCCTATGACCAGTCCCAGAGGGCCTGTCAGATCCACATTGTATACAAGCTCTCCCTCCATATCCGCGCATACGAACCAGAGCCCTCTCTTCTTAAGCTCCTCGATCGTCCTTGAAAGGTTCGTGACCTTTACCACCGGCATATGGTTTATGGCCCCGGCGGAAGCCTTTGCAACAGTACCTGTAAGGCCCACCGCCCTGTTTTTGGGGATTATGACCCCGTGAGCTCCGCAGACCTCGGCGGTTCTGATTATCGCCCCCAGATTATGGGGATCCGTAATATTATCAAGCAGGAATATTAAAGGGTCATCCCCTCCTTCCTCCGCCTTTTTGAATATATCCTCCATATCGGAATATTCATAGGCTGCGGCCTGGGCGATCACTCCCTGATGATGACCGGTTTCGCTTAAGGCGTCCAGCCTCTCCCTGTCCACATATTTTATAACGGTATCGGTCTTTGCGGCCTCCCGTTTGATGGACATTATCGGGCCGTCCTTACATCCGTCCAGTATATACAGCCTGTCAATCGGCTTGCCGGCTCTGAAAGCTTCAAGCACCGCATTTCTTCCCTCTATCATATAACCCTGTTTTCCTTTCTTCCGGCCCTTTTGGGAAACGATGATCTAATCGGTTTTTTTCTTAGTGGTATTCCTGGCTCCCGTATCCTCGGTTCTTTCAAGCCCGAGCCTGACAAGCTCGGAAAGCCTTTCCGTCCTGTCCTTCAGATACAGATAGCCCATCAGAGCTTCAAAGCCCGTGGCCTTTAAGTAGCTCTGCATATCTGCATTCTTTGCTCTGGTATTGGGCTTTGAATTGCGGCCTCTTCTGTATATATTTCTCTCCTCCTCGGAGAGCTCGTCATATATTGCATCCAACATGGCCGACTGGGAATCGGCCTTGACTACCGAGCTGGTCTTTTTCTGAAGCACGTTGACCGGACGGTTTGCCGTTCCTATCAGAACGGTCTTTACCACAAGGTCAAAAACACTGTCCCCTATAAACGCCAGGTTAAGCGGAGAATAAAGATTTGCATCCTGCTCCTTTAAAGAGAATTCCTCATTTATGGTATGCCTCAGATCTACGCCCTGTGCCACTTGACTCCCTCTCTTGTATCCTCAAGGACTATTCCCATTTCAAGAAGGCTGTCCCTTATCTCATCGGCCCGCTTAAAGTCCTTATTCTTCCTGGCCGCCTTCCTCTCCTCGATAAGAGCCTCGATATCGGAGTCCAGAAGCTCCTCCTCCTTATCAACTATGAGGCCGAGGATATCGCAAAGCCCGGTAAGCTCCTTTAATAAAGCCTTAAGATATTGTGTGCTGTTGTCTGCCGAAGAGTTTTGGTTGATATATTTCACAAGCTCAAAAACAGCGGTTATGGCATCAGCGGTATTAAAATCATCATCCATGGCCGCATCAAAGCTTACCGCAAACTTACCGGCCTCATTTAAGAGGCTTTCCTCCTCCTTCGACATCTCCCCGGACTTTGAGTTTTTTATCAGATACTTAAGGTTATCCGCGGCGTTCGTTATCCTTTCAAGGGATCTTTGGGCCGATTCCATAAGCTCGGCGCTGAAATTGAGGGGCATCCTGTAATGGGCGCCCAGCATGAAGAACCTGAGCACCTGCAGGTCATATTTCTCCGAAATGTCCCTGACCGTAAAGAAATTGCCGAGGGATTTGCTCATCTTCTTATTATCTATATTAAGGAAGGCGTTATGCATCCAGTATCTGGCAAAGGGCTTGCCGTTTGACGCTTCGCTCTGTGCGATCTCGTTCTCGTGATGAGGAAAGATGAGATCCTCTCCGCCTGCGTGGATATCTATTGACTCACCCAGATATTTTCTGCTCATAACGGAGCATTCGATGTGCCAGCCCGGCCTTCCATCGCACCAGGGCGACTCCCAGAAGGGCTCCCCCTCCTTTTTGGGCTTCCACAGCACGAAATCCAGAGGATCCTCCTTCTGATCCTCTCCCGATACAAGAAGAGACCGGTTTCCGCTCTGAAGATCATCCAGGTTTTTATGGGAAAGCTTGCCGTAATCGGAAAACCTCCTGGTCCTGAAATAAACCGTACCGTCCTCAGCCGCGTATGCATAATCCTTCTCCATAAGGCTGCCGATCATCCCGATCATCCCGTCAATCTCCTCCGTAGCCTTCGGATGGACGGTGGCGGGCTTTACGTTCATGCCTGCCATATCCTTTTTACATTCCTCTATATAACGCTCCGAAATGACCGAAGCATCCACTCCCTCTTCCTTTGCGGCCTTTATTATCTTGTCATCCACATCGGTAAAGTTGGAAACATATCTCACCTCATAGCCCTTATGCTCCATATAGCGCCTTACCGTATCAAAGATTATCATGGGCCTCGCGTTTCCGATATGGATCAGGTTATAGACCGTGGGCCCGCAGACGTACATGCTTACCTTTCCGGGCTCTATGGGCTCAAACTCCTCTTTTTTTCCTGACATAGTATTATAAAGCTTCATGGTCATTCTCCTTATATAAATTGACTTAATCAGTCATTCCTGAGGCGGGGCAGCCAGAACAGCCCTCGCACCTGCCCCCGTACAGGTATGAATTGCTCTCGATCAGATCTGCCGGTTCAGTCAAAAGGCATACTGCCTGGGCCGCAATGCCCTCGCCCTTTCCGGTAAAGCCCAGCCCTTCCTCGGTGGTAGCCTTTACGCTGACCGCCGAAACATCCAGGCTCAAAGCCCCGGCGATATTCTTTCTCATTTCGTCTATATAGGGGCGAAGCTTAGGCTCCTGGGCTATTATCGTTGAATCGATATTTGATACCGCAAAACGGTTATCCGCCAGAAGCTCCCCCACCCTCTCAAGCAGGATAAGGCTTGATATCCCCTTATAGCGCTCATCCGTATCCGGAAATTGCTTTCCGATATCCCCGAGGGCCGCAGCCCCCAGCATCGCATCCATAATGGCATGAAGCAGGACATCGGCGTCCGAGTGGCCTGCCAGCCCTCTGTCATAGGGGATATCGACGCCTCCGAGGATCAGCTTCCGCTCTTTTGTGAGCCTGTGTACATCGTAGCCTGTTCCTATTCTCATCCTTCCTCCTGATCCAGTTTGGATAAGCCGCAGCCTGTTATCCGGGATGGGCATGCCTGTCTGTCTCCCCCATCCCTTAGCACTGTCCTGTATCCGGCATCGGCCGGAAAAAAGAAAACACACGCTCTCTTTGCGTGTGTTTTCAAGGTTTCATAGCGAGAGAGAGACTTGAACTCTCAACCTCCCGGGTATGAACCGGACGCTCTAGCCAGTTGAGCCATCTC
>JAEEGL011198768.1_pt1 | contig 15748 bp, 17 predicted proteins | sample 9134231 | NCBI WGS metagenome assembly JAEEGL01 (sample SAMN16246548, study PRJNA631951) | gut metagenome | biome: gut microbiome; feature: rumen; material: fiber-attached | host: Bos | place: Iran: Karaj | collected 2018-10
TTCATGTAAAGCATGTCCGTAAGATTGATATGACGGAAGCGTTGAAGAACAGAGAATAGTCGTACAAAATTGACAGGATCAGGACTGCCGGCAAGGCGTTTCCGCGAAAGCGGAGACGCCTTGTTTCTGTTATGGAAGACATGGCTAAAGTTAAGAAAACTGCCGATAAGTTAGCGTATGCTATTTAATCGGCGAACAAAGTACTGTTTTGTTTGACAACGCATTACGAGAGTGGTATAAATGATGTGGTTAGACAAAACTAACTAAATAATGATAGATGAAAAAGGATAATTATCATGATGAAACTGGTTTTGGTAAGACATGGCGAAAGTGAATGGAATAAATTAAATCTGTTTACGGGCTGGCATGACGTTGATCTTTCGGAGAAAGGACACGAAGAGGCGAAACAGGGCGGAAGAATCTTGAAGGAAGAAGGGTATGACTTCGATGTGGCGTATACCTCTTATCTGAAGAGGGCGATTCACACACTGAATCACATTCTTGACGAGATGGACCGGAACTGGATCCCGGTGAATAAGGCATGGCAGCTGAACGAAAGACACTATGGTGCCCTTCAGGGATTAAATAAGTCCGAAACAGCTGCAAAATACGGAGAGGAGCAGGTGAAGATCTGGAGACGGTCTTTCGACGTGAAGCCGCCGGCACTCAGCCCGGACAGCCCGGAAGCACCATGCAACCAGGAGATGTTCCGCAACGTGGACCGTTCGGTTCTTCCGCTTCATGAGTCACTGGCAACCACAATCGAGCGTGCTGTGCCATTTTTCAACGATGTGATCAGAAAGGATATGGAAGCCGGAAAGCGTGTTATCATCGCTGCCCACGGCAATTCCCTCAGGGCTCTTGTGAAGTATTTCGATAACATTTCGGACAGTGACATTATCGGCGTGAACATTCCTACGGGAGTTCCGTTAGTGTATGAATTTGACGATAATTTCAAGGCAATCCGGCATTATTATCTCGGCGACCAGGAAGCCTTGAAGGCGAAGATGGAAGCTGTCGCCAATCAGGGAAAGGCTAAATAATACGGAGGCTTATGATGGGACTTTTTAAAAAATTTGTGAGTCAAACCCGTAAACCGGAAGGTTTCTTAGGAAAGATGATGGTCAACGGCATGAACGGCGGACATGCGAAGATGGCGGACTGGGGCATGTCACATTTGCCGCAGATTGAACCCAAAGAAATGCTGGAGGTCGGTTGCGGCGGCGGGCGAAATGCCGCAGAGTTACTGAAGAAATTTCCGAAGGCACATATGACGGCAATCGACTATTCTGAGGTTTCCGTAGGAAAAGCATCCGATTACAACAAGGATGCGATTGCAAGCGGTCGTTGCGAAGTAAAGCAGGGGGATGTGTCGGCACTCACCCTTCCGAAAGAAACCTATGACCTTGCAACCGCATTTGAAACCATATACTTCTGGCCCGGACTTGCAAAGTGTTTTTCTCAGGTTGCGGGAGTCTTGAAACCGGGCGGAATCTTCATGATCGTCAATGAATCCGACGGTACGGACGAGGGCAGCCTGAAGTTTGAAAAGATCATCGACGGCATGAAGTGCCACACAGTTGAGGAAATCACCGCGGCACTCACGGAAGCGGGTTTTGCAAAGATAAAAGCTTATCATCATAAGAGCAAGCCATGGATTGCAGTTATTGCAAGGAAGTAAACCCTGAAGATGTGGGAGAGGTGAAGACATGCGAAAATATCATATCGAGAAGAATACGGTGCAGGAGACGCTGATCATCCCTCTTTACGGCAGGAAGGTATGTTCTGAACGATTCCCGGAGCTGTTTAAGGATCCCGAGGCCGAACGGCTTTGCAATATGCTGGATTACGACTTCGCGGAAAAAGGAAAACGCATGGAGTCAGGAGTGGGATTGTTCGGTGCGCTTGAGGTTGCACAGCGTCAGTATGATATTGCCTGCGAAGTGAAGGATTACCTGAAATTGCATCCGAATGCGGCTGTCGTAAACATGGGCTGCGGACTGGATGACACCTTTCATAAGTGTGATAACGGGACAAGTAAGGGCTACAACATTGATATGCCGGATGTGATCAAGGTGAGAAACGAGCTTCTTCCGGAAAACGAAAGAGAAAAAAATCTCGGTTTCGATCTGAACGACGAATCGTGGATGGATCAGATCGATGCGGGCGAGGGTGCGATTTTTTACGCGACCGGCGTCTTTTATTACTTCAAAACGGAAGATGTAAAAAAACTGTTTTGTAAGATGGCAAAACGTTTCCCGGGGGCAATACTTATGTTTGATGCATGCAACCGTAGAGGCGCAAAGATGATGACTAAAACATGGCTCAAAGAAGCAGGAATCAGCGATGTGAAGGCCTTTTTCTCATTGGAGAGTCACACGGAGCTGGAAGGTTGGAGCAGCGATTTCCGGAAAGTTTCGGCCAGGAGTTATATGCGCGGCTACCGGGATATCTATAAGGATGTAAGCTTCCTGCATAAGCAGATGATCAAATTCTGCGACAGTTTTGTGAAGATGATCATTGTGAAGATTGAATTTAAAGAAGCGGAAAGGAGCACCGGGCACAATGTATCTTGACGCTATAATCAAAGGGTTAATATGGTCTGCCCTGTGGATTATCTACGTGTACGTTATCGTGACGAAGTATCCATGGCAGATGCTGCATGAATATCCAAAAGACATTCAGAAAGCGTCAACATTGCCGAAACCGACAACGGAGCAGAAAAAGAATGCAAAGCTTTTCGGAGCAATCGGTTCCCTTGTTATCTTCGGAGCATTGATCACGTTCGGGCTGATCCGGTTTGCCGGTTCGAGGGAGTCCTACTGGAAGGCCCTTTTGTATATTTTCATCATCGCGATGATCTGGAACATCGCGGATCTGTTGATTATGGACTGGCTGATCATATGCCGGATTACTCCGAAATGGGTCGTGATTCCCGGGACGGAAGGATGCAGCGGATATAAGGATTATTTCTTTCACTTTAAGGGCTTTCTGCTGGGGTGCATTTATACGGCAATCATGAGCCTTCTGATTTCAGGCGTTTGTTATCTGATTTTGAATTGTCTGATTTGGAAATAGAGCAGGGGAGCTGCGGTAATATCGGTGCCCCGGAGTATGTGAGGAGAAAATGAAAAACTATGTCAAGGAAGGCCAGAAACTTCCGCTGTTCGGGGTCGGGCCGTATATCGTATACGGAATTGCGATGGTAAATGTCGTCGGGATTATTCTGTTTGAATATGTCTTTAAGATTGGAATCCTGGAAAGTCCGTGGACGATTATTTTCCGCATTGTCGGAAGCCTGTTGATCGTGCTTGGCGTCGTGATATGGTATATCGGCGCTCTGCGCTCGGATATGGATGCATCGATATCCGAGAACAGGCTTCAGACAAAGGGCATTTATGCGCTAGTGAGAAATCCTATGTACAGCGGTTGGTGGATCGCGTTGTCCGGGATAACTTTGATGTGGCACAATGCTTGGATGCTGATCCTTCCCGTGATTGATTGGGCTATTATGACGGTCGCGCTGATCAACACGGAAGAAAAATGGCTTCTTGATCTGTATGGGAATGAATATGCGGAATACAAAAAGCGTGTAAACCGTTTGATACCATGGAAGAGAAGGTGATAGAGCAGGCTTTTTTCTGCCGGTGAGTTATCTTTGTAAAAACAATCAAACAGGAGGCTGAGACGTGATAAAACTGGAAGGACTCGGAAAAGACGAGGTCGAGGCAATCTCCCGGCAGATTGCGGACGCATTTTACGATTATCAATATAACGTTGAAGACGAGGGCTTAGTCAAATTCATCAGGAGCCGCGAGGATATGTTCACCTACATGAACGCCATAACGAGGGCGGCCTACAACAGCGGTGTTTTATATGCGACTTCCGAAGCGCACGAAGGGTATCTGATGCTGTCGGGAGAGGGCGTCGGACGGGTGAAGTTTTGGGACGGAATCAAGATGATTTCTGCAGAGAAGAAAGCGCTCGGCGGATTTTCCAACATGAAGAAATTCATAAAGGCCTGCTTCGCCGAAGGAAGCACAATCGAGAGCAGGATGCGAAAGGCCAAGCGGAAATTTCATATGTATGATCTGATTAGGGAGGTGTCATGATGGGAGATGTGGTTGTAATCACAGTATTATTGGGGATTGTTGCGTTAGCAGTCTATGGGACAGTCAGAAGAATCCGGTACGGTTCCTCGTGTTGCGGCGAAAAGACTCCTCCTGAGAAGAAGGTTAAGGTCAAGGACCGGAATAAGGCTTCTTATCCTTTCGCATATCGTCTTAAGGTGGACGGAATGCACTGCGCAAACTGCGCGAGAAGGGTGGAGAATGCGCTGAATTCCATGGAGGGAAGTTGGGCAACGGTGGACCTCGGGAATAAAGAGGTAAAGCTTTTAAGAAAGAGCGAGGCGACGGAGCAGGAGCTTACGGCGGTTATCGCCGAGGCGGGCTATACCGTGCTGTCGGTCGAAAGAATCCAATAAGACTTTAATCCGTTATATGGGTAAAGAATAAAAGAGAAGGAGATTGTAATGAAGAAACTGTCAGAACTTCCGAAGGATGCGGAAGGCGTGATCACCGCCGTCGGCGGCGACGCCAGATTCGTGAGCCGGATTACCTCAATCGGGCTTACGCCGGGATGCCCGGTAACCGTAATCAAGAACGAAAAGAACAGACCGCTTCTGGTTTATTCGCGCGACACGATGATTGCGCTTAACAGGGCGGAATGCGAAATGATTGAGGTAGAAGGAGGCGGAGTAGCATGACGGATAAAAAGGAAACCGTGATTGCGCTTTTAGGACAACCCAATTCCGGTAAATCAACCCTGTTCAATGCGCTGACGGGTCTTCGGCAGCATGTCGGAAACTGGCCCGGAAAGACCGTAGAGAAGAAGGAAGGAAACTTTACCCACGACGGTACGGAATATCTGGTTGCAGACCTTCCGGGAACCTACAGCCTGTCGGCCAACTCGGATGAGGAGATTATCACAAGAGACTATATTGCTTCCGGCAAAGCGGACGTCGTATGTATTCTCGCAGACAGCTCGCAGCTTGAGCGAAGCCTTTATATGCTTGCGGATTATGCGGGTATCAATGTTCCGTGCTTTTTGTTACTCAACATGAGCGACGTTGCTTTGGAGCAGGGAAAGAAAATTGATGCGAAAGGGCTTTCAAAAAAACTCGGGATTCCGGTTGTTCTCTTCTCGGCACCCGATAAGAAAGCGTACGGCGGATTCTATACCGCACTCAAGCAGGCGGTAAATGAGAAGACCGTATTGAAATTGGATGCGCTCGAAAAGCGTTATGAGGAGCTTGAAACCTATAAGAAGGTGAAGGAACTTGTTCCCGATAACGTTATCCCCGGATACTCGCGGACGTGGCTTGCTGCGAAGGCCGTTGAAAAGGACGCCCCGGTTGTCGCAAAGATTAAGGCAGCTCTTTCCGAAAGTGACGCAAAGGCATTTGAAGAGGCGCTCGCAAGCGAAGATAAGGGTATGGTTCTGACCGGCGAGCGAAAGTTCGCGTGGATTGACGAGTTGCTGTCCGATACCGTGGAGTCTAAGAAAAAGAAAGCCTCTCTCGGCAAATTCGACCGTTTGATTACCCATCATATCTGGGGCAAGCCGGTTGTTATCCTTACAATTATCATCGGACTGCTTCTTTCCTTTATTCCGGCCCTTCCTTTGATGGGTGTCGGCATGCTTGTCGGAATGATTCCGGATCCTTTGAGTGACTGGCTGATAGGTATCGGCTGCCCTTCGATTGTGGCGGCAATTCTTTGTGACGTGATCATCCGATGCATCGCATTTATCGTGCAGATGCTCGGTTTCGTGTTCGGTGTCACATTTGTCTTCGGCATGCTTGAGGAAATCGGTATTATGGCCCGTATTTCGTACGTGTTTGATAACACGATGGCTAAGTTCGGCCTGCAGGGTAAGTCCGTTATGCCTTTCCTAATCAGCTTCGGCTGTACGATGGGCGGTGCCGCAGGTACCCGTGTTATCGATAACTGGGGGCAGAAGGTTCTGACTATTGCGCTCGCCTGGGCGGTTCCGTGCGGCGCTGCGTGGGCGGTTATTCCGATGCTTTCCACCGTGTTCTTCGGAGCCTGGATGCCGGTCATTATCGTAGTGATTCTTCTGGTCATGATCCTGCATATGTGGGTTACCGCCAAAATCTTCGGCCGTTCCCTTGTAAAAGCGGAAGACCGCTGCGGCATGATCATGGAGCTTCCGCCTTACCATAAGCCGAAGTGGGGTTCCCTCCTTCGCTATGTGTTCGGCCGTACGAAGGATACCTTCATTCGTGCTTTGAAGGTTGTTTTGATTGTTGCATTTGTCTTCTGGCTTCTTTCCTATACCTCCACGGGCGATATCTCCGGCAGCATTCTTTATAAGGTCGGTAAGTTTATCGAGCCTGTAACGAAGGTGTTCGGTATGGGTTGGCAGACATTCATGGCATTTATCGCATCCGGACTCGGTAAGGAAGGCGCCCTGGGCGTTCTCAGTACGATCTTCACGGGCTCCGGTTCCATCTCCGTCGGATCTGTGGTAAACGGTGTCAAAGCCGATAACCTCAACGATCTTCTTGTGGCGAACATCGCAAAGCCCGAGGCACTTGCCCTGATCTTTGCCATGACCTTCAACATGCCATGTATTGTTGCGCTTGCGGCGACTTATCAGGAAACGCACTCCGTCAAATGGACCGCAAGAATCGCGCTTTACTACACCGGCGTTGCGATGCTTCTTGCCGGCGCGGCATATTACATCGGTTTATTGATTTGGTGATGATATGAATGAATTAATCAAACTTCTGCGGGACGGCAAGTCCCGTACACCCGAGATGCTTGCCGACGAGCTTCACACCTCCGTGGAGGTTGTGATGCGCAACATCGAATTTCTGGAACGCGCCGGAATTATCCGGCGGGTAAACTTCTCAGACTGTCAGTCGGCAGGGCATTCCTGTGACGGCTGTTCGGGCTGCGGAACCGGAAAGAAGACCTGCAAGGGCTGCATGCCCGAAGGCGGTTTTCAGCATATGGGTGTCATGTGGGAAGTAATAAAGTGATGAGTTAAAAGAAGAGGGAAGAGTTTCCGAGGAAGCTCTTCCCTTTTTTTATGTGGTGCGCAAGGCTTTGCATGTTTCCTTCTGACGTGGGAACAGGGTTTATTCCCGGTTCTTCAGAATCTCCGCCGGGCTTACGCGGTTGATCTTTCGGAGGAGCATGGCATTTACCGCGAAATAGATAACGGTTACCGAGCCGAAGATTAAAAGGTACAGGCTCCACGAATAGGAGAGGCGCATGGAGCAGGCCACATTGGCAATGAAGTTCGGGTATATTGTATCGATTACCTTCTTCGCTAACGGAAAGATCGGAAACTGCATCACTAAAACGGTTATCGTGTTCGCGTTCAGATAAAGCCGCCGGATCTCACCGGGGCGGTAGCCGAACACCTTAATCATTGAGATACCGGTTGTGCTCCGGTCGATGATGACCGCAAGCATCAGATAAAGCACAACGGCGAAGATAAAGATGCCGGCGCTGATGAGTGTGATCATCAAAGGACGCATGGCGTCGACGAAAACGCCGGAACTCTTTACGATATCGTCCTTAGTGGTCACGGAGTAGAGGAGTTCCTCGGGAATCCCGAGATCCCGGTCGGAATAAACGGCGTTCCAGTAAGTGTCCGATACACCGAACAGACTGCGCATGCTATCAATATCAAGGAATATGGAGAAGCTTACGGCGTTGTCACAGATGCCCGATACCGTAAAATGATACATCTTCTCGTCGGAAGGATCCTTCAGTTCGATCGTGTCACCGACCTTGTAACCGAACCGCTCCGCGAGGGAACAGTTGATGACGGCTTCGGTGCTGCTTTTCTTCGGAGAGGCATCGTAGTAGCGGCTGCTGCCGTCAATTCCGATTGCGGATACCTCAAGGTTATAGCCGAGGCAGTCAATGTTGAGAGTCCGGATATATGTGGCTTCTCCGCCTTCCGGAGGCGTCTCGCCCGGAAACTTGTAGAGATAGAGGTATTGGTATGTCGTGTCTTCCTTGTTGCGGTCACGGACGCTCGTACACAATACATAGGTATTGATTCCGAGCGTGACAACCATGAAGGTAATGAACATCCCGAGAAGCAGCGCCATAGAGGAGCGGATCTCGCGAAGGAACTGGCGGACGGCGAACAGAAGAGGAAAGCTCTTAAGCTTAAGTTTGAACTGCCGGTAACTGCCTTCCGACTGCTCGTTCTTAAGAAGGGAAAGCGCCGTCTGGGAAAGCTTTTTGTTGATGGCAAGCGTGTTAACGAGAAGGCACAGTAACGGAGGCAGCAGCGCTCCGTACAGAATCAGATACAGCGGGTATACCGTTTCATAAACAGGCGTTGAAAAGTAATCGTAGGTGCTCTGAATCATAACCGACACGCCGAGCGGGGAAAATGCGACCAGAAGGCCGATTAACCCTCCGACGAAGGAAACGATTGTCGGAAGCGTCAGATAGTGCAGCAGAAGATTATGCTTCTTAACGCCGAGAGCATACAATGCGCCGATGACGCTCTGTTCCCGGTCAATCTGGTGAACGACGAAAACGGAAATGACATAGGCGAAAAGCATCAGAACGATAACACCGGCCACCAGCCCGACACGCTTGTCCATGATGACATCGCCGGCAGCCCCCTCAATACGGATGTTATCCGCATACGTCGTGAAAGAGAGAAGCTGACTGCCTTTCAGCTCTTTTAAGGATTCGCGAAGGCTTTCGTCGGTGCCTGAACCGAGGTGATAAGCGTAGGTATAGCTTTCGGTTTTCTGCGGAAAGATTCCCCGAAGCGATTGATAGTATTCGGGCGTCACAAAGAGAAGCCCGAAGGTATCGGAGTCGACCGCCGGAGAGCCGAAAGTACGGAGCATCTGGTCGTAATCCGGTACGCTTCCGAGGCCTGTGATACGGAAAGATACGCCGTCCGCGAGAATCGTATCGCCGACGGACAGTCCGAGGGCTTTCGCGTGGTTCTTCTCGATAACGGCTTCCCCATCCCCGGCGGGAAGGGTTCCTTCGTCCAGAATAATCCGGTCAATGTTCTCACGGGTTTGAAAGATTCGCTCTACGACATCGTCGGATGTTTTCAGGTCAAAAGAGAAGAGTTCCTCCAACGTTCTGACTTCATCGGAAATGCTGTCCCGTTCTTCGTCGGTAAGTGGAAGAAAAAGCGTAAACTGACCGTCCTCTACGAGGTTCTCGCTTTTCTTCTGTTCCGTCCCACGGATTACGGTCTCGGCGGACCCGACGATGCTGACGACAATATATACGCCGAGGATAATCATAAGCATCAGGGCAGCATAGCGGCCGGCGTTTTGTTTAAGATCGCGCAGCAGGCGTTTAGAAAGAAGAGCATCCATTACAGATCCTCCAGTTCTGCCGCGGGCGTTTTCACGGCGTTGTTGTATTCCTCACGGATCAATCCGTCCTTCAGACGGATAACCTTATCCACCATGTTTTTGATGGAATTGTTATGCGTGACGATCAGCATCGTAGTATGGTAGATCCGATTAATCTTTTCAAGAAGAACCAGAATGTCCCTTGAAGTAGAAGAGTCCAAAGCACCGGTGGGTTCATCGCACAAGAGAAGCTTCGGATTCTTTATAAGGGCCCGGGCAATCGCGCACCGCTGCTGCTGACCGCCTGAAAGCTGCGCGGGGAATTTATCCTGATGCTCCGTAAGTCCAAGAGTCTCCAAAAGTTCGTCAATATCAAGCGGATTCTCGGCAATATATCGGCAGATCATTATGTTCTCCCGAACGGTCAGATTCGGCACGAGATTGTAAAACTGGAAGATGAAGCCGAGATTCTTCCGACGGTATTCGGAAAGCTCGGACGGAGAGAGCCCCGCTATTTCGAGCCCGTCCACCGTGACGGAGCCGGAGTCGATGGTGTCGAGTCCGCCGATGCAGTTTAAAAGGGTGGATTTTCCGGAACCGCTGGTTCCCTGAATGACGCACATCGTGCCCTGTTCCACGCCGGTGGAGACGCCTTTCAGCACCTGAATAAAGCTGCTGTCCTTTCCGTAGCTTTTCTTTAAGTCCTTTACCTTAAGATACATAAGATAATCCTCCTTATTACGATTAAGAAATTCATTGATATGTGGTTAGCGAAAGGTAACTGCAAGCCTGAATGAAAGCCCCTGTGAGGGGCTCTTTGTATCATTTTCCGTTGCGGTCCGGATCGTCTTCTGCGATGAACATGATCCAGCCGGAGATGATATGTTCAAACATGGGAGGGACGCGTCGCAATGCTTCCTCCTCATCCCGAACATGGGTAATCAGATGGACAAATGCCATGACAGACAGATGGCAAAGCCAGTGATGCATATATTCATTGATTCGCTTACCCGGCATGGTATCGACATATTTCTTCGCAAGAGCGTGCATGTGTGATTCGACCATTGCGATGACGGTGTCGGCAATATTCGCAAAGTTCGATCCCTCCGCCCTGGTAAGAAGCAGAAGAACGGAATCATAATCGGCATATAAAGCGGAGACAAGCTGCGCGGCGAACGCATCGTGGTCACCGGGTTCATGGATATATGCAGTGAAATCCTCCGTCTGATCCTCCGCAAAATGCGACTTCAAAGTTTCCGTCAGCCGTATAAGTGTCGGCTCCACCAAAGCACCGAAGAGACCGTTCTTGTCACCGAACATAAAGTATACTGCACCGGTTGTCAGCCCGGCAGCGGAACAGATGCGCCGAAGGGACGCCTTTTCAAAACCGTATGTCATGAATTCTTCCGCAGCGCATCTCAAAAGACGCTGCTTCGTTGCTTCCTCGTTAATCATCGGAACCCCTCTCTTAACATAACACCGTTACGTAACGCCGTTATCTTACACCGCACGAGAAGAATTGTCAAGATGTTTTTTTTGAAAAAACTGTTGACAGGGGATTTGTCATATGATATGATTCCAAACGGTTAGCAAATGCTAACCGACGAGAATAAATCATACGTATACGCAATCCCTCTTCCGCGTGGGGAAAACAATGAGCGGAAGAGGGTTTCGTATGTCGAAAGGAGCTTTGCTATGCAGAAGATGAAGATAGTTGATGTATTCGGACGTGAGATTCTGGATTCCCGCGGAAACCCGACGGTTGAAGCGGAAGTAACTTTGGAGGACGGTACCGTTGCCCGCGGAACAGCCCCGAGCGGCGCATCTACCGGCGAATTTGAAGCGCTGGAGCTTCGTGACGGTGATAAAGCAAGATATCTCGGCAAGGGCGTTACCAAAGCCGTTATGAATATCAATTCGGTAATCCGTGAGACTGTGAGAGGTATTGATGCTTCCGATACCTATGCGGTAGACGCCGCTATGATTGCAGCGGACGGCACCAAGGACAAGTCGAAACTCGGGGCAAATGCCATTCTTGCGGTTTCGATTGCTGCAGCCCGTGCGGCCGCACAGTCGCTCGGCATTCCGCTTTACCGTTTCCTGGGCGGTGCGGCGGGCAACCGTCTGCCTGTTCCGATGATGAACATCTTAAACGGCGGCGCACATGCGACCAACACGGTTGACGTGCAGGAATTCATGATCATGCCGGTCGGCGCTCCGACCTTTAAGGAAGCGCTTCGCTGGTGCGCGGAGGTATTCCATGCGCTTGCAAAGCTTCTTAAGAGTAAAGGTCTGGCTACATCAGTAGGAGACGAGGGCGGATTTGCCCCGAACCTTTCTTCCGATGAGGAAACCATCGAGACGATTCTCGAAGCTGTGAAGAATGCCGGCTACAAGCCCGGTGAGGACTTTATGATTGCCATGGACGCGGCTTCCTCCGAATGGAAGAGTGAGAAAGGAAAAGGCTTTTATAAGCAGCCGAAGTCCGGCCGCGAGTTTACTTCCGATGAGCTGATCGCGCATTGGGAGAGCCTGATTGACAAGTATCCGATCATCTCGATTGAAGACGGTCTTGACGAAGAAGACTGGGAAGGCTGGCAGAGAATGACCGCTAAGATCGGAAACAAGGTCCAGCTGGTCGGTGATGACCTTTTCGTAACCAATACCGAACGTCTTTCCAAGGGTATCGCGCTCGGCGCCGGTAATTCCATTTTGATCAAACTGAACCAGATCGGATCCGTTTCCGAAACACTGGAAGCAATCAAGATGGCACACAATGCCGGTTATACCGCGATTTCCTCACATCGTTCCGGCGAGACGGCCGATACAACGATTGCGGACCTTGCGGTTGCTCTCAATACCTGCCAGATTAAGACCGGCGCTCCGAGCCGAAGCGAACGCGTTGCCAAATACAACCAGCTGCTTCGCATCGAAGAGCAGCTCGGCGCTTCTGCGGTTTATCCGAGGATGGCGGCGTTCCACGTGAAGAAGTAATCCGAAAACCGAATTGAACGTCAACCTGTTACCGTATGTTACCATTTGGGTAGCATACGGTAACTTTTCGATTGCATTTGCCGAAAAGGGTGCTATAATTGTGTTGGTTAGCGGATACTAACACAAAAGAATTCGGAGGTATGCATTATGTCAAAAGGTAAGATTGCATTATTCTTAGGCGGAACGCTGTTCGGTACGGCAGGAATCAAGATTTTAAGCTGCAAGACCGCTAAGAAGGTTTATACGCATGTGACGGCTGCCGTACTGCGCGGTAAGGATGTTGTGATGCGTGATGTGGAGACCGTTCAGGAGAACTGCGCGGACATTCTCGCGGACGCAAAGGCCATCAATGAGGCAAAGAAAGCGGAAGAGGAAGCCGAGACTCCGGTACTTGCGGAAACGGTTGAGGCTTAATTGAGGCAGATACTATGAAGTTTCAGATTCTTCATGAAAACAAGGGGCGACTGCGCCTTCGGGCCGTACAGCCGTCGATGAGCATGGCGCAGGCGGATGCTTTGGAGGCGTGGCTTCTGACGATCCCCCAGGTGAAACAGGTTACCGTTCACGAGCGTACCTGCGGAGTGATTATCCTATATAACGGGGACAGAGAGCAGCTCCTTCGGAGCATCGTTTCCTTTTCCTATGAACGGGCGGCGGACGAGCTTCCGGCCGGACTTCATTCCGGGCGGGCGACGAACCGGGAGTATAAGGAAAAGCTTGTATTTCAGGTCATCCGTCATTACGCAAAGCGGTGGTTTCTGCCGATGTCCGTAAGGTGTGCGATCAACACGGTCTGCGCCGTGCCGCGCCTCGTTAAAGCAGGAAAGACGCTTGCAAAGGGAAAGCTGACGGTAGACGTTCTGGATGGTGTCGCTATCGGTACATCGCTACTGACCGGCGACCATGTGACGGCCGGATCGGTACGTTTCCTTCTTGGTATCGGAGAGACGCTCGAAGAGTGGACCCACAAGAAGTCCGTTGAGGACCTCGCAAGAAGCATGTCCTTGCAGGTGGACCGCGTCTGGACCGTCGGGAAAGACGGTACGCAGGTACTGATGCCTCTTTCGAAAGTTGAGGAAGGAACCTGTATTATCGTCAATACCGGCCATGTGATTCCGCTTGACGGAATTTTGGAGCACGGCGATGTGATGCTCAATCAGGCGTCGCTTACGGGTGAGTCGGTGCCGGTTGCCAAGCACGAAGGTTCCGCGGTTTACGCGGGAAGCGTTGTCGAAGAGGGCAACTGCGTCATCCGCGTGACCAATGCCGCCGGGGAGAACCGGTATGACCGAATCGTTCGGATGATTGAGGAGTCCGAGCAGCTGAAATCCGGCGCGGAAAGCAGGGCTTATCATCTGGCCGACAGACTGGTACCGTGGTGCCTCGGCGGCAGTCTTTTAACCTTACTGCTGACCGGAAACACGGCAAGAGCCGTTTCGGTTTTGATGGTGGATTTTTCATGCGCGCTGAAGCTTTCAATGCCTTTAAGCGTTCTTTCCGCGATGCGGGAAGCAGGACAGTATAAGATTACCGTGAAAGGCGGAAAATATCTCGAAATCCTGAGTGAGGCGGACACCGTCATCTTTGATAAGACCGGCACGCTGACACATGCCTGTCCGACCGTAAGGAAAGTTGTGACATTTTCCGGCAGGGAGGAAGCGGAGATGCTTCGGGTTGGTGCCTGTTTGGAGGAACTTTTTCCGCATTCCGTGGCAAACGCCGTGGTGCGCGCCGCGGAGGAACGGGGACTTCATCATACGGAGATGCACAGCGAAGTCGAGTATGTGGTAGCCCACGGAATCGCAACGATGATTGACGGAAAGCGTGCGGTCATCGGAAGCCGGCATTTTGTTTTTGAAGATGAAAATGTGAAGATTCCCGAGGTGGAACAGGAGAAATTCAAAACGCTTGACCCGGGCTGTACCTGGCTGTATCTGGCAATTGCCGGAGAACTTGCGGCAGCAATCGGAATCTTCGACCCCCTGAGACCGGAAGCATCGGAGACCATCGATTTACTCCATAAAGCCGGAATCAAAAAAACCGTCATGCTGACGGGTGACAGCGTGAATACAGCCCGTGCGGTTGCCGCCGAAGTCGGCGTTGACGATTTTCACGCTGAGGTTCTTCCGGAGGACAAGGCAAGGTATATCCGGCAGGAGCAGGAGGCAGGCCATACGGTCATCATGATCGGTGACGGCATTAATGATGCCCCTGCGCTGTCGCTTGCGAATATCGGAATTGCCATCGGAAGCGGGGCCAACATCGCAAGAGAAGTCGCGGACATTACGATTGCGGCGGAGGATCTGCGCGAACTGGTTATCCTTCGAAAGCTTGCTGCGGGACTGATGAAACGGATTGACAGGAATTACCGTTTCGTTATAGGATTTAACGGGGCGCTGATCCTGTTCGGCGCGCTCGGAATTTTGCCGCCGGCAACGTCGGCGCTGATGCATAATACTTCGACAATTCTTCTCGGAACGGACTGCATGACCAATCTCTTAAAGGACGGGAAGAAACCGTAATACGGAAGGAACCCTATGTTTACGAAAGATGTCATTCTTGGTTTATTGATACCCTTCGCCGGTACGGCGGGAGGTGCCGCCTGCGTGTTCTTCATGCGCGGGCAGCTCAATGAAAAGGTGCAGCGGGCGCTCACCGGATTCGCCGCAGGCGTAATGGTCGCGGCTTCGATCTGGAGCCTTCTGATGCCCGCGATGGACCAGTCGGAGAAGATGGGCAAGTGGGCATTTGTCCCGGCTGTCATCGGCTTCTGGCTCGGCGTATTATTGCTGTTATTCCTCGACTCGGTCATCCCGCATCTGCATATGGACAGTGACAAGCCCGAGGGTGTGAAGAGCCGCCTGCAGAAGACAACGATGATGGTGCTTGCCGTGACGCTTCATAATATCCCCGAAGGCATGGCGGTCGGCGTCGTGTACGCAGGGTATCTTTCGGAAAATGCGACGATTACCGTCGGAGGAGCGCTGGCTCTTTCCATCGGTATCGCAATTCAGAATTTCCCGGAAGGAGCGATCATTTCGATGCCCCTTCACGCAAACGGCAAGAGCCGCCTCAGCGCGTTCAGAGACGGCGCCCTGTCGGGCGCGGTAGAACCGATATTCGGACTTCTCACGATCCTCGCTGCGGGACTTCTGGTTCCCGCGATGCCGTATCTCCTTAGCTTCGCCGCCGGCGCGATGATGTACGTCGTGGTGGAAGAGCTGATTCCCGAGATGTCTGCGGGAGAGCATACGAACATCGGAGTACTGATGTTCTCGTTCGGATTTACCTTAATGATGGCGCTTGACGTGGCGCTGGGGTAAGGCACATTTTTGAAAATCGTGATAAAAAGATTGAGAATCGCCGGAA
>JAEEGL011383619.1_pt1 | contig 15748 bp, 8 predicted proteins | sample 9134231 | NCBI WGS metagenome assembly JAEEGL01 (sample SAMN16246548, study PRJNA631951) | gut metagenome | biome: gut microbiome; feature: rumen; material: fiber-attached | host: Bos | place: Iran: Karaj | collected 2018-10
AAAAGAAATGATATATAAAAGAAGAGCACATTCATTAATATATTTCAATGATTATATTTATGCAATTTCAGGAGTAGATAAATTAGAAATGATTAAAAAATGTGAAAAATATGATATTTTCCATGATGAATGGATTGAAATTCCAGAATTAAATTATAATAGACAAAATGCAGCTTTGGCTATTCATAATCAAAGATATTTATATGCTTTTTCTGGTTATGATGGTTTTAGAAATGTTGATACATTTGAAAAATTAGATTATTTAAATGAAGATAAAGGTTGGGAATTAATTGAATTAAAAACTACTCAAAAAGATTGTGATGAAGTTGATATAAAAAAAAATAGAATGGGAGTTATTACTTTAGATTTTGATAGAATGCTTATTTTTGGAGGTGAAAGAAATAATAAAGAATATAAAGAGGCTTACATATTTGAATTTTATGAAAAGAAGTTTTATCAATTTGCTGATTTAGTTAGAACTAGTAATTTTATTATGTCACCTGTTTATTCTCAAGGAAAATATATTATATTTGATTTCTTAAATAATATTCATGAACTTAATTTAGAAACTTTACAATTTGAATATCATGTTTTCCATAAAGAAGGAGAAAATGTTAATCTTTAAATAATATTAATTTATTTTTTTAATTTAAAAACCTTTTTATTTAATGTAAATTTATTTTTTTTATTATTTATATTCCTTTATTTCAAATAAATATTAAAATTTTAATGTTTGGAAAGGGTATAAGGAAAAAAAATAAAAAAAGAAAAATTTTTGGAGATAATATAAAGAAGAATGAATCATTTAATATAAATTTAGAAGAAATAAAACAAAATATTGAGAAAAAGAAATCAATTCAAAGAAATGGGTTAGAAATAAAACAATCTCCAAAAAAAACAACAAATGAAAAAATTTTAATAGAATTAGCAAAAAATAAAAGATTAGAAAAAGAAACAGAATTAACTCATTCATTTATTTCTGAAAAAAATGTAGAAAAATTAGCAAAAGATGTGTTAGGAAAAAAAAGAGAAAAAAATGAAACAAAAAAAAAAGTAATACAAGAAGGAATTGAAATAATTAAAAAAGAAATTTATACTCTTCCAGAAAATTTAATTGTAGAAACAAAAGAAGAAGAACTTTTTATGAAACATTTAATTAAATTATCTGGAGCTGGTATTATAGATATTCCTGGTGCCTTAAGAGATTCTTTTTGTTTGAACAAAGAAAGAAAATTTAAAAAAGAAAATGATTTTCTAAAAATTTATTCTCGAATCGAAGCTTTTGAAAATGAGAAAGATGAAAAAGAAATTGAAGAAGAAAAAGAAAAACAAATTACTGAATTATTTGGTGATGGATTTTTTCCTAAAAATAATAGGAAAGCAAAATTTGAAAGGATAATCAAAAAAACACAATAATAATTTATTATTATTTTATATATTATTTATATTAAATTATATAAATATTAGATTTTTAATCAAAAAAATCATTTCAAAAAAAGAATTTAATGAAATATTTAATTTAAAAAATAGTTTATAATAATTAATCTATTAATATAGTTTTAATCTAATTGAGTTCTTTAAAATAAAAGGTGATTCCATTTTAAGGGAATTACAGTGTTTGAAATTAAAAGTTTACAATTTGAATTAAATTAAATTAATATTCATAAAATATGAAAATTTATATTCATTTTCCAAACCAATCATTAAATTTTTTAAATAATAAATAAATATTTTAATTTTGGATGATAAAAAGTCTACACAAATAAATTTTTAAGAAAAAAAATTAAGAATTAAAATTTTAAAAAAAAAAATTGAAAATTAAAAGATTTATATTAAGTTATATTCTTATAATATTAATTTGTAATTTATTATTCCCTTTTTTTCATAGATAGAAATAATAAAAAATCAATTCAAGTAATTCTATTTTGGGATTTATCTGAAATTTTATGAGTAAATTTATATGTTAATTATATTTAAACTTTACACTATTGATTTTTATGAAATCAATATTTTAAGTAACTTATAATAATAAAATTAATTATTGTGATTATATATTATATTTTTAATGATATTTTATTGAAAATCATGAATTTAAATCAATAACAATTTTTTTATTAGAAATTTAATTCATTATTATTAATTCACAAATTCTTATTTTTTTAATATGATTATATTAAATAATAGAAATATTGGAAATTATATATTGTAGTATAAATAAATGAAGGAAAATAGATAAATTGTTAAACAAGGAATAATTTTGAAAAAAATTATTTAAAATGATTAAATGTATTAATAGTTTAATACACTTAAAAAATTAAAGAATGAATATATTAAAAAATATTAATTTATAAATCAAATAATTAATTTTTAATGTTAGTTATTCAAGTTAATTTTGTTTAATTTTTTTATTAAAATTTATTAATGTAAAAACTAATAATTCTATAATGGGTGTATGTGTTAATCTTTCTCATAGCCCTCAAAATGAGTCATTCATAAAATTAGATAACAATGATAATTCAAATATAATAAATCAATTAATCAATTCAAAAGATAATAGATTAAATAAAATAAAAATATCTCAAGTAGATATAAATCTAATTCCAAATAAAATAAATGATAATTCTCAAATCAATAATAAAGAATTTGAAATTTCTAAAAAAACACAAATGAATAATTCAAAAGAACAAAAAAATTTAAATATATCTATAAATTTTCTTCAAAATTTAAAAAAAGAAGAAAATATATTAAAAAAAAAAAACCTTGATTTAAATAAAGATAATTCAAATGATAAATCGTTTTTATCGAATAAAAATTTAGTTAAACCTTTTTTAGATTTAGAATTAATTGAAGAAAATACGAAGATGACAGAAGAAGAAAATGTTACAATGAGGAAAAATTATAGTACAAAATCAGTTTATCGTCCTATTTTTACACGTTTACTTAAACATTCTAAAAACAAAGAAAAAATAAAATAAAATTTTTCAGGTTTTTAATATCCTTAAAATTATTTATAAATATCTCTCATTACCAAATAATAATTGTAAAAATAAGATATAAATAGACATTATTTATTAAAACATTTAATTGTTATTTATAATATCTTATTTATAAATTTAAATCTTGAATTAATTTTTATTTATATTTTTTTTAAGGTATTGATATAAAAAAAATTAAAAAAGATAAAACAATTTATGAATTGAGTTTTTAAAACATTACCCAATATGAATAAAAATATATATAAAATTGTTTTATCCACATTAAAAGAGGCAAATCAAATATTTTATTTTTTTCTCATTTATATATTATATTAAAATTATAATATCCCCATATTATGAAATACACAAATAAATCAATAAATGTCTTCAAAAAATAATAACAAAGAAAATCCTGTTTTACAAATAAAAAAAAAGCAATCAATACCTTTTAAAATTATCGATTCAGCCAAAATTTTAATAGAAAAAAAAGAAGCTTTGAAAACAATAGATCTTGATGATTATGATATAAACATTAATTTAGCTAATGACAATGCTCCAAAACAAATTAAAAAAAAAATTTCAAAAGAAAAAGAGACATCAATTATTAAAAGTAGTAATATTATTTTTGTATCTGATATAAGTTTCCAGAATGAAAATTTAATTTTAGAAAAAAATCTTCATCAATTAGAGAAACAAATGAAAAAGTTAAAAATTAAAGGAAATAAAAAGAATAAAAAGCATTAATTTTATTATTTTTTTAAATGTTTAATTATGTGAGTAATTTTTAATTTTAATATAAATATAAAAATTTATTGTCATATTATGTGTATAAAATTATGTAAAAACCAATAATTTCTAATTTTTAATATATAATTTATATTTCTAAAATTACCTTGAAAATATATTCATTAATTTAAATCAAATTATTCTTTTTGTTTGGGAATTTGATAAATTTATTTATTGATTTATAAAGTTATGTTGATGGATATATTTTATTTTTCAATTAAATCTACTATATAACAAAAAAAACAAGAGAAAAAGATAATTGAATAGCTTTGATTATTGAAATATTAATATTTCTTAGTTACTTTTTAGAAAAAAATTCATTACTTTTTTTTATTAATTATAAATAAGTCAACAAAGATTAAAAAAAAAATTATTTTTTTCAATTTATGTATATAATTATATCGAAAAGTTAAAAAACTTTCAAATAGATGATTATTATTTTTTACCTTAAATGAAAAAATGATTATTTTATATTTTTTTATGAGATTGTGTATATATAAATAAATAGAAAATATTTGTCTGTTTGAAAAAAAAATTATGTTTGGAGTTTTAAATGTTTTTATTTCATTAAAATATTTTAGTTCAATTCTAACTTAAAGTTATTAATTTTAATTAATTTTGTAACATATAAATAAGATATATTTAATATTACTTTTAATAAGAAATATAAGTTTTTTTAAAAAATCTAATCAATATTTATTTCAGGTTTTTCTAAATTGAAGTGTTTTTTATTTTAAATGTCACCTCTAATTTAATTCAAAAAATATTCATAAAAGAACCATTTGAATCTTATATATAATAAAAGAATTATTGTATATAAAATTTGTTTTCAAATTTATTTCTGATTGAAAATTATGTTTTTTTCATAAATTAAAAAATATATTAAATAAATTTTATTTCTTGGATTTATATCGTATCCCCTTCATTTACCTCAAATTCATACGAACAATATTATAATACTTATGATAGTAAAAAGCATTAAAAAAACACTTTGATAATAAAAGAGGGGTTCGTTTTATTTCATACATCCTTTAAATAAAATACTCATTTATTTTTTTCTTTTCAAATAAATTGATATATTAATTTGTTGATTGAAATTTAGATTAAATAACATTAAAAAATATTATATAAAGTCATGAAAAAAATGAATAAATAAATAATTAAAATTCAATATTTAAAAAAATATAAAAATGATAGAAAATAATCCAGAAGAATTAATATCAGAAACAGAAATTAATACTCCTAATGAATATCAAAGTGATACTGCAAATTACTTAACAGATTCAGATATTGAAGATGAGAGATATCAACCAAATTATAAAAATCATAATAATTATTCATTTCATGAAAAAAAAAAATTTAAAAAAATAAATTCAAATGATATAAATATTATTCAAATAAATAAACAGTATGAAAATCAAATTAATTATCTTAACAATGAAATATTGAAATTAAAAGAAAATTTGAAAACTAAAGATAATACAATAAAAGAATTTCAAGATAGTTATCCTTTATTTAATGAAAAGTTTATTAAATTAGAAAATAAAAATAATCAACTTAAAACAGAGATTGAAACTTTAAAAGAGAAAAATTTAGATTTAGAAAAAAATTTAAAAGAAAAAAAAGATAAATTAAAACAATATGAAGAAGATTCTCAAAATAATAAATTATTTGAAGAACATCTGAGTGAATTAGAAAAAAATTTTTCTGAAAAAGAAGAAAAACTAAATAAAAAATATCAAGAAAAAGAAACTAAAATAAAAAATGAATTAATGGAAGAAATTTCATCTTTAAATACAAAAATAGATGAATTAAGAATTGAAAATGAAAAATTAAAATATGAGCATTCAAATATAAAAATAGAAAATGAATCTTTGAAAACAAAATTAGAAGAAAAAGATTTTGAAAATAAAAATGAATTAAGTAAAAAAGAAAAAGAAATAAATAAACAAAGTTTAAAAATTAAAGAAAATGAAAAAAAAATAAATCAACTTGAAAAAGATTTAAAAGAACAAAAATTAAATTATGAAGAAGAACTTCATACAATAAAAAATCAAAATGAAGATTTAAATAATCAAGTAACATCATATAAAAATAAATTATATGAAACAGAATCAGAAATACTTAATTTAACACAAACTTTAGAAATAATAAATAATGAACAAAATGAATATAAAATAGCTTTACAAAATAGCGAAATAAGAATTAACGAATTAACAAATCAAATTCAAGAAATGGAAAATGAAATACAAATTAAAGAAAATGATATTGTAATTTATCAACAATCTAAAGAAAATGATATAATTGAATTTAATGAAAAAATTAATATTTTAATGAAAGATAAAGTAAAAATAGAAAATGAAAATAAAGAAATTTTGGATAATTTAGTTATTGCAAAAAATACTATTCAAAAATTACAAAAATATATTGAAAATAAAATTAATAAAGTTCATCAAAAATCATATAAAGAGAATATCAAAAAAGACGAAATGGAAAAAAAATTTAAAAATAGTTTTAAACAAATGAAAATCAAAGAAAAAAAATTAATTTTAGAAATCCAAAATTTAAAAAAGAAAATTTTGATTTTGGAAAACCAAAAACAAAATATGGATATAAATTATCAAAATAATATAAAAAATTTATCTTCTTATAATAATAATAATAATACAATAGGAAAAAGATTTGCTTTTAAAAATACTAATGATAATAATAATAATAATGATAATTTGAATTCTAATATCAAAATTGATAGTAATAAAATGTTACCTTCTCTTCAAAATAATTCTTTAAATAATTCTTTCACTTATAGTCCTTCTCCTAATAACAATTTAACAAATAAAAATATAATTTTAGCAAATTCTTTAAATAATCAACAAAATAAAAATATATTTGGGCAATTAAATAATAATAATAATACTACTGAGAAGATTCCTAATAATAAAAATGTTAATAATAATATCAATTATGATAATAATATTAAGGAAAATAGTAATTTAAATAAAAAAAAGGATAATAATAACATTTTTGATAATCAAAATAATAAAAGTAAAAATAAGAATAATGATATTAAAGGAAATGAAAATAAAAGAAATGAAGTTAAAAATAAATATATTGAAGAAAGTCATACTGTAGCTTTAGATGATTTTAAAAAATTATTAGCAAAAATTGATGAAAAACTTGATAATATATAATTAATTTATATTTATTATTAATTTATATAATAAATAATTGATTCCAAAACAATAATTATAAAATTTATTTTTTAAATATAATTAACATGCTTAGAGAATCTGAATTGTAATTTCTAAATTAATTTATTTAAAAGTGAAGAATTTACAATTCAAAAATATTTTGTATTTTATATATTTTCAATTTTAATTAAATAAATAATCTTTAAAATTAAAAAAAAAGTTTTTTTAAAAGTGATTATCATAATGATTATAAATAAATTATCTAAATATTATAATGATATTAAAGTATTTTCTCATTATCTTCTAAATTAATAAGATTAGAATGAATTATTATAATTAAAATAAAATTAATAAATTATTTTTAATTAAATAAATAAATTGAACATAAAATTTATTATTGAATTAAAAAAAAATTTTATCAGAGTAAGATGAAAAATATTAAAAAATTTTTAAAAATTTTTTCTAAAAATTTTGAAAAAAATTGTTTAAATATCCAAAACCAAATTTAGTTTCTTTATATTTTAATTTTTAAATATAAACTTATTTATTAATTTAAAACTATTGATTTTAAAAGAATTTTATAATAATTTCAAATTTATTGTTTATCAGAATTCAAATTTTTTCTATAAATAAAGCTCTATTAAAAAATATAAAATTTATAATTAAATAATTGATAAAAAATAAATGAAAAAAATTTAATTTAATTAAATTATACTAATATGAAGAATGAACAAACAAATAAATCTTCTTCTTCTCTTTCTCATGTCTCAGCAAAATCATCTCAAATAAATCAAGTATTAAATATAAATAAAACAAAATCAATAAGTTCAAAAAATAATAGTGAAAACACAAAAAACACAACCAATGATCAAGAAGAAAAAATAAAAAAAATATTTCAACAAATAAACCACACTCACATATCATCAATGTTAAAATTAGAACAATATGTCTTTAAAAAATTTAATGATTTTTATTCAAACGAAGAAGATTTTTACAATATTAAAATAATAAATGAAATTATTTGCAATGATAGTACTCATATTGTAGCAGTTTTTAAAGATTTTTTAATAAGTGGTGATACATCAGAATTTCTTCAGAAATTATATTTATTAAATGAAAGTAAAGAATGCCTTCCAAAAATTTATGAATATTACGATAGTTGTTCAGTTATTTTTCCTAATTATGTTATATTACCTGAATCAAAATATATTTATAAGAATATTCAAAGAAAACAAAGAGTTATTGATAATCAACAAGATTTAGAAGAAAAACAAGAAAGAATTAAAAGAGGATTAATTAAAATTAAAGATGATGATGATCCTGTTTTTACTACTATGGCACTTGATTCTATTTTAGATCAAACTGATACTAGTGGGATTAAAAAATTTTTTGGAATTAGAAATAGTAGAACTGAAAGTAAAAATATTTCTCTTGAGAATGTTATTAAAAGAATTTCTAATGCTGAAAATTACGATAAAGGTAATAATAATAATAATAAGAAAACAAATAATGAAAAAAATAAATTAAATATTCATAATTTTAATCAAACAAGTAATAAAATAAAAGGGAGAAATTATAATAGAAATATTGATAACGCTTTTAATAACAGTTCAAATAACAGTAATTTAGGAAAGAAAAATAATAATATATTAAGTTTAAATAGTATAAATTCAAAAAATACAAAAGTTTCATCTACAATAGATATGGCTTCAAAAAATAATAATATTTATTATAATAACAGTAATACAATTTATGTTAGTTCAAATTCAAGAAATAATAATCTTTCGAATAAAAATAATAATTCAACATATTCACATAATACAGGAGTTAAAAAACAAAATTTACTCACAAATTTACTTTCAAATAAAAATAAAGATTTTATAGTAAAAGTAATAAAAGAATTAAATAAAAATACATTTTATTCAAATATGAATAATACATCTCAAACAAAAAAAAAATCAAAAAATAAAAATATAATATCTCCTTCAAGGAATAATCTTCAATTTAATAAAATTTCTTCATCAACAAATCATATGAAAACTTTATCTTCTTCTTCTTCATCACATGGACAAGGTTTAATTTCTAGTTATCATAATAAAAATGCTTTTTCAATGAGTAAATTGCAAAGTTCAAATCTTCAATCTTCATATCAAAAGAAAAAAAATAAAGAGAAAAAAAATGAAAATTTAATTAGAACAATAAATATTAAAGAAACTATTCCTTATACTACAAGAGAATCTAAAAATTCATTTTCTCCTGAATTAATGCAAATGTTAAATTCAAAAATTAAAAAAATAAAAAATTTATCTTCAAATAAAAGAATTTCAATGTCAATTTCATCAAAAAAAAATTTTATTCAAAATACATCTTATGGAAATAATAAAAATAAAGATTATAAAACAATAAATTCAGATATAAATAGAAGTAAAAATAATAATAAAAATAAAAAAAGTAATAATATGACAGATAGTTTATCAATTGCAATTAATTCTAAATATTTTAGTCCTGATAATAAATCTCAAAGAGATAATAATAATAATTCTAAAAGTCCTCCAAATTCACCAGAATATAATAAAATTATGAAAACTTATAATCATTTTCATTCTAAAAGTACTTTTTTAGGAAATAATGATAAGCATAAAATTAAAAAAATTAAAAATTCAGTTTTTTCTAATAAACCTGAAATTAATATTAAAGGATTTCAAATAAAAGGATTTAAACAATTGTTACAAAATACTAATAATAATTCTAGAAATTCTAAAGGTTCTAATAGTGAAAGATTATTATTCAGCGAAAATTCTTCTAAAACTATAAATAAAACAAATAAAAATAATCCTAGTAAAAATTTTATGGATATGTATTCTACAATAAATAAAAAATAATAAAATATTAAATTATTTTAATAAATTTATTATAATTGAAGTAATATTTTTTAATTGAATATTATTTTTTAAAGTACTTTAAATAAATTATTAAAATATAAATTTTTTACAATTATTTTAATCAAAAATAATAAATTTAAAGATTAAGAAAATCAGAATTTGATGATTTATATTTTTAGAAGTATATTTAAAATGTAAAAATGAGAAAAAATCATCCAAGGAATTTAAAATGATTTAAATAAAATAATTAAATTAAATAAAAATAATTTGAAAAAAAAAATGATAATTTGTTTTATATAAAATTTTTTTTTCTTAATATTTAGTAATATAAATATCTATATTGATAAAAGTCATTTATTTAAATTTTGTTTTCTTTAAAGTTCTAAAATGTAAACAATTTACAACATATAGTTTCAAAAAAATAAATGATAATTTTGATAAATTTTGTTCATTCGTTTTATCATTTTTAAAAAATAAATAATATATTTAACCCATATTAAAATATTTTTTTAAATTTTTAAGTTTTAAAAAAAAAAGGATGAATATAAATCGTAAAACAAACAAAGAAATACATAATAGTTTAATGAGTTCAGATATTTTTAATTTAACACCAGAAATTCAAGATATGAAAGCACAAATGGGAAATACACAAGGAAGATTATTAAATTCAAAAAAACAAAATTTAAAAAATGAAGACCATTTTAATTTAATATCAAAACCTCCAAGTTCAACAAAATTAAAAACAGGAAAAACATTAGTCGCAAAACCATCAACAGATATATTAAATATAAAAAATAAAGAAATTACTCAAAAAAAAACAATAATGACAGCAAAGAAAAATTTATCTAAATTATATTTTGGAAATGATAAAGATTATATTGTTAAAAAAAGCAATTATGTTAGTAATTATAATCCTGATAATTTTATGACTGTAGAAAATGCCTATGAAAGAAAAATGAAAAATATTTATGGAAATAGATGTTCAAGTACAGGAAGATGGAGAAGAAATATTTTATCAAATGAAGAAAAAAGTTTACAAGAAGATAATAAAAAAAAGGAAACTCCTTCTTTTATTAGAGTAACTAAGAATAATAATATTGGAAATTCTAAAAAAGAAAATTTAAAATTTAGCAATATTGAAAACCCAAAAATAACAAAAATTAAAATGTTAGAATCAAATATATTTAATTTATCAAATCAAGATACTTTTAATAATACTTTTACAGAAGAATATAAAAAAAGGTATTTAACATTAAATAATTCTCCAAGAAACAACAAACAAGAAAAAAAAATAAAAAATTATTTAAGATCATCTTCAAATATAACAAGAACTCCAGCTAATATAAATGGAATTGATTGGAAAAATAATAATTTAGAATTATATACAACTAGAGAAAATGCTTTAAATTATAAAGATAATTTTAATAAAACTGCTTTTCAAAGAAAAATTCAAAATGATATTATTTCAAAAAATGAAAGAAATAATACCAATAGTAATTTTGAAAGTCAATATTTAAATGGTTTTCAATTGAGAAAAGAATTAATTAATAATAATAATGCTACTATTGAAAGAGAAAAAGTTCAAAAACTTTATAATGATATTAATATTAAACCTTCAAGACAAAAAAAATTAGCTGATGAATTTTCTTCAAATCAATCTGCACAATTTATTGAAAATACTTTAAAAAAAAGATCAAAAAATAGAAGTGTTGATGATATTAAAAATATATCTAATAGTAATTATGAAGTTAAAAATGTAAATTTATATGATGAAAAAATTATTACTAAAACTTTATTAGATAATGGAATTGATATTTATGATATTAAAAATTATTCTAAAAATAATATTTTTGGAAATGAAAATCATGATTTACAATTTAAAATAAGACAAAATTTAAATGATAATAATTTTAAACATCATTTAGTTACTGCAAAATTAGCTTTGAAAAATAAAACAGGGAAAGATTTAATTCATATATCTGAAAGAAAACCAGGAAAAAAAAATACAGTTTATTATGAAAATTATATTAATAAAATTGATGATAAATTGAATGCTAGAAATAAATTTAGAAGATTATCAAATAATAATTCAAATGATGATTCAAAAACAAGTATTTCTTCTAGTAATAGACATGATTTTTCAAATACTTTTAATTCTATAAATCATAAATATAAGAATCCAATTTATGAAAGTATTCAAAAATCAAAATAGAAGGAAAGATAATTTATTAATAATAAATGATACATTTTTTAGAATATATATATAATATAAAAAAAAATAAAATTTTCAAATATATATAAGTTAACTATATTCTCAAATTTTAATTGTTAAATCATTAGAACCAGAAGCTAATAATTTATATTTAGGACTCATTGCAATAGTAACAATAAAACTATTATGAACTTCATCTAATTGATGTTCACATAAATTTCTTACCCAATAAACTTTTCCATTAAAATTTTTATTGCAAATTCAATCTAAAATATCTCATAACATAATCAATTTACTACTTTCACTTAATAATATTCTTTATTAATATTATTTATTTCATTCATTAATTTCTTTTTCTAGATAATTTTTCATTTATTTTCTCAAAATAACTTTTATCTTCATTAGTATTATTATTATTATTTAAATTCATTACCTAATCACTGGAAAACACATTGACAAGTTTTTTAAAAAAAACAATATTTCATTTTATCATCCATTTAAATTTTTAAATAAATTAAAATCTTTATCAATTTCCCAAATGATAATATTATTATCATCAATACAAAAACATAATAAATTTCTTTTAAAATGAATACTAATATCTCCCACCCATTCATTATGTCCAAAAATAGTATTTTATATTTCCACTTTTAAATTCCCAATATTTCTCTCTTAAAGAAGAAAAATAAAAAATTAGAATTAAGAGAAATTCAATAAAAAAAACATAATATTCAGGTCCACTTTAAAGTTTTATAACAAGTTAAATTTTCAAAATTCCAAATTTTAATAGATAAATCTGAAAACAAGATCCAATAATGATGTTGATTGATAATATTTCATTCTAATATTGTTTTATTTATTTCTAATTTACCACTATTTAACATTTTTATTTTTTTATTATTTTTATTTTAATTTTATTTAATTTTTTTAGTTATTCATTTTTTTATTGTATTTTGTTTATTTATTTAAAGGGCTTTGGTTAATTTTTTAATAAATTATTTTTTTTGTAATGAAGAAAATTTTATTCTATTTTTGGTTTTTTTTGGTTTTTGATTTTGTAAATAATGCTATTGATTTTAGTTCTTGCACAAGTGCAACACCAATTTCTGTTAAAAATTGTACAGATATTAAAACTGGTGATGATAAAGTTTTTTGTTGTTTTTATTCTTATTTATATAAAGCCAAAAGATATTTATCTTGTACTACTCATGAAAAGAATTTAACTTTAATTGAACAACATATTCAATTATTTGAATCAAATGATGATTATGATGATGTTACTATTGATTGTAAATCAAAATATATTAAATTAACTTATTTTCATATTATAGTTTTATTGATTGTGTCTTTATAAATTTATATTTTTTAGAAAATAAAATAAAATTTTTTAATTATTTTTTCATTTTTATTAAAGTTATCTCAGCAGTAACATATTCATTTAAAATTTTATTCAATTATATAATTTCTTGATAATTATTTTCTTTTCTTTTCAGTTCTCAATCACTTAATCATAATATATTGTTTTCTTTATGATATGATTTAAAGAATTTATTTATTATTACTTAAGAACAATAATTTTGTGTGTTTTATGTAACTTCATTTTTTTTCCTTTTCATCATTCACTATCACCTCTTAATTCATATTTATAAATTCAATATGAATTTTTTATATTATATTTTTATTAATTTTTTAATATTATACTATATATGTTAACTAGATGACATAGGTAAAATATTTAATAAAAATGAACAATCCTTTTGAAAAATATTTTGAAAATAATAACAATGATATTACCTTCAATAAAACTAATATTAGAGAAATTGAAAAAGAGCCAGAACAAACAGTATTAGAAAATCTTATAAGAAAAAGTGATAACAATTTTAAAAAATTAAATTCTATAAATATATTGGATGATATACCAAAAAATACAATACTTGGTTCTTGTATTACAATGAAAGATATAAAGCCACAATTTTTAGAAGTTAAACAATTAAATATTCTATCGGATGAAATTTTTGAATCAAATATAATTCCCAAATATGACTTAAATACAATAAAAGATTTATCAAATTATATTTTAAATTTAAAAATGATAATTGAACATAATACTTTTTCACAATCTGTTGGTCCATTAAAAGAGATTGATGATTTAATTGAAGGTTCTAGTAATTATAATATTAATTTAAAAGATGAAATTTTACAAAAACAAGAAATATTAAAAGATATATTATATTATAGAAGAATTAAAGGTGATGGAAATTGCTTTTATAGATGTATTTTTGTTCAATTATTTGAAAATATTATTTTTAATAATAAAATTAATACTTTAAAAGGAATTATCTTAGAAGTTTGTCAATGTTATAATAATAAAAATAATGAAAAATATTTAAAAATTAATTCAAAAGATAATATAAATTATAAATTATGTATAAGGATTTTAATTGCAATTTATCTTAAATTAAAAGAGAATAAAATTGAAGAAGCATATAAAATTTTTATTTATTCAATGAATAAATGTCAACACTTTGATTTAGGTTTTATATGGTATTTTAGATATGCTTTATTTAGATATATTCAAGATAATAAAGATTTATTTTTTTCTGCAGATTTTGAAATTTTAATTGGAAATTTATTACCTGAAAAATTTGAAATTAATGGTGAATTTTTATTTAATAAATTTTATGAAGAATATTTATTAAAAGTATATTCTGAAGCAGAAAAAATTATTATTTATTTAACTCCATATATATTTGGAATTAATTTAATAATTTATACTTTTGATTGTTCTACTCAAATTTTTACTTATAAAGGAAAATCTAATTTTGATTTTGAGAATGATATTACAATTATTTTCAGAAAAGCACATTACGAACTAATATATCCTATAAATTATTTTATAAAATATAAAAAAATTTTAGAAAAGTATTTAGATACTGAACCTTATTTTTCTATATTAAACAATAGAAAAATAAATATTTCTAAAGAAAACAAAAATATAGAAAATAAACAAATCAATTCAAAATCTAAATCAACTTTATTAAAAGAAAAAAATGTAAATAATAAATGTAAAGAATGTAATACATTTTCAGATTTTTTAAATAATCCATTAAATAAAACACAATTATGTTTAAAATGTCTTCAAAATTTAATATCTAAAGAATGCTTAAATCAATATATATCATTTATTACAAATCATAAACCTAATATGCAATATCATTTAAGTGATTTAAAAATAAATATTAATGGAAAAATATTTTTATTTGATGAATTATTTTATGTTTTACAGACTGTCAAAGAAATATTACAAAAGGGAATTTTTAAATATAATATTATGACAATGGTATGTATAAATTGTAAAAAAGTAATTGATAATAAAAAAGATAAAATTATTTTACCTTGTGAAAGTGCTCTTTGTAAAAGTAATTGTTTGAATAATATTATTAAAAGTAAAAATAATGAATTTTGTTGCCCTTTATGTCAAAAAAAATATAAAAAAGAAGAATTAATCAAATTAAATTCGGAAAATCCTTAAATATATATTTTATAAATTTTAATATTAAACTCTCTTAAATAATTAAATGAAAAATGTTTTAAAAAAAAATACTAAATTGAACCCAGTATTAAAAAAAAAAGAAAAACCAGATTTAAATTATATATCAAAATTATATTTTCAACTAAAAGACAATGTAAATGATAAAAATA
>JAEEGL011799137.1_pt1 | contig 15748 bp, 14 predicted proteins | sample 9134231 | NCBI WGS metagenome assembly JAEEGL01 (sample SAMN16246548, study PRJNA631951) | gut metagenome | biome: gut microbiome; feature: rumen; material: fiber-attached | host: Bos | place: Iran: Karaj | collected 2018-10
AAAGCAGGCACTGACAGACCTCAACCTGACCGTGAACAACGGAGATTTCATCACCATTATCGGAGCAAACGGAGCGGGTAAATCCACTCTTTTCAATGCGATAGCAGGCAGCTTCATCACAGACAGCGGGCAGATCATCCTCGATGATACCGATATCACGCTCATGCCGGAACATATCAGGGCACACAAGATCGGCAGACTGTTCCAGGATCCCATGAGAGGTACCGCTGCGGGCATGACGATAGAGGAGAATCTGACACTTGCCGCAGGCAAGGGCGGATGGATCTCACATATAGACCGTAAGCAGAGAGAGGAGTTCAGAGAGATCCTGTCCAGGCTCGATATGGGACTTGAGGATCGTATGAAACAGCCCATGGGACTGCTCTCGGGCGGCCAGAGACAGGCCGTGACACTGCTCATGGCTACGATCAATCCTCCCAGCGTACTGCTTCTGGACGAGCATACTGCGGCACTGGATCCTGCTGCGGCAGATAAGGTCCTGAAGATCACGCGTGAAGTCGTTCGGCAGGAGCACCTGACGTGCCTGATGATCACACATAACATGGAATCGGCTCTTTCCACAGGGAACAGAACACTCATGATGAGTGACGGAAATATAGTAGTTGATGTATCCGGAGAAGAACGGGACAGATTACAGGTTGAGGACCTGTTAAACATGTTCTCGGAAGCTTCCGGCAAAAAGCTCGACACTGACAGGATACTGTTAAAAGAAGGAGGAACCAAATGAGCGAGAACAAAATCCCTTACAAGATCTATCTTGAAGAAAACGAGATGCCCACGGCATGGTATAACTTACGTGCCGACATGAAGAATAAACCTGCGCCGCTTCTTAATCCCGGAACCGGACAGCCTCTGACCGCAGAGGAACTTGCTCCCATTTTCTGTGAAGAACTCGTGGCACAGGAGCTGGACGATACCACTCCCTACATAGAGATACCCGAAGATATCAGAAACTTCTATAAGATGTACAGACCTTCACCTCTGGTTCGCGCATACTGCCTCGAGGAGAAACTTCAGACACCGGCCAAGATATATTACAAGTTCGAGGGTAACAATACCAGTGGAAGCCACAAATTAAATTCCGCTATCGCGCAGGCTTACTACGCTAAGAAGCAGGGCCTCAAGGGTGTGACTACCGAGACCGGAGCCGGTCAGTGGGGTACGGCACTCTCGATGGCATGTTCGTATTTTGATCTGGACTGCAAGGTATATATGGTCAAGGTTTCATATGAGCAGAAGCCGTTCAGACGCGAAGTGATGAGAACCTACGGCGCAAGCGTCGTTCCTTCTCCCTCCGAGACTACCGAAGTAGGCAAAAAGATCCTGGCTGAGCATCCCGGAACTACCGGAAGCTTAGGCTGCGCAATATCAGAGGCCGTAGAGGTGGCAACGAAGAATCCCGGCTACAGATACGTGCTCGGAAGCGTGCTCAATCAGGTACTTCTTCATCAGTCAGTCATCGGTCTGGAGACTAAGGCCGCATTTGATAAGTATGATATACATCCCGATATCATCATAGGCTGTGCGGGCGGCGGATCCAACCTCGGCGGACTCATAGCTCCTTTCATGGGTGAGAAGCTCCGCGGAGAAGCAGATTACCGGATCATCGCTGTTGAGCCTGCGTCATGCCCGAGCTTCACACGCGGTACATTTGCTTACGACTTCTGTGATACCGGTATGATATGTCCTCTCGCGAAGATGTACACTCTGGGCAGCAGCTTCATCCCGTCAGCAAACCATGCGGGCGGCCTGAGATTCCACGGTATGAGTACCACGCTCTCTCAGCTGTATCACGACGGATACATGGAGGCTGTCAGCGTAGAGCAGACCAGCGTATTCGAAGCAGCAGAGCAGTTCGCACGCATCGAAGGCATCCTGCCCGCACCCGAGAGCTCACATGCGATCCGTGCGGCTATCGACGAAGCGATCAGGTGCAAGGAGACCGGTGAGGAGAAGACCATAGTATTCGGTCTGACAGGTACCGGATACTTCGATCTGGTAGCTTATCAGAAGTACAATGATGGCGAGATGAGCGATGTGATCCCCACAGACGAGGATATAGCCGCATCTATTGCAAAACTGCCTCAGATCGGCTGATATGTAATTCACTCGCAGGAGAGTATAAATGAACATACCCGGTGTAACCATATTGGATGAAATAGTCGCAGATAAGAGGATACGGCTTAAGGAACACAAAGCACGTAATCCCATGGCCGAAATGCGCCGCATGGCGGAGGAAGCGGTACGCCCGGGGGCCGGCCGCAGTGACCTCTTCTATGAAAATATGGCGAAGCCGGGTATCTCCATAATCGGAGAGTTCAAGATGGCTTCCCCGAGTCTGGGGGACATAGCGCCGAAGGTCGATCTGACCACCAGGATCGATGAGTATTCCGCGTCCGCTGATGCCATATCCTGTCTGACCGAGGAGGATCACTTCAAGGGCAGTGTGGACTACCTTAAGCAGATACGCGCGATGACGCCACTTCCGATCCTGAGGAAAGACTTCATGATCGATGAGTACCAGTTCTATGAAGCAAAGGTTATCGGGGCCGATGCCGTGCTTCTGATCACGGCAATACTCGATGACGTACAGATGAGGGATTTCTACAGTCTCTCAAGAGAACTCGGACTCGGCGTACTCACTGAGACGCATGATGAATATGAGATAGAACGCGCACTTAAGACCGATTCCCGTATCATAGGCATCAATAACCGCAATCTGAAGGATTTCTCGATAACCCTGGAGAATACGGGCAGATTGAAAAAGTACATCCCCAAAGACAGGCTCACGATAGCCGAGAGCGGGATCATGTCCGACGCCGATGTGGATTATCTCAAAGAAGTGGGCGTGGACGGCTTCCTGATAGGCAGAGCGTTCATGGAAGCGGAGGATCCCGGAACTCTGGCCAAACGGTGGAAAAATGGTTCCTGAGATCAAGATCTGCGGTCTGACCGCAGTACATGAAGCGGAATATCTGAACGAGTGCAGCGTAGATTATGCGGGATTTGTTTTCTATCCTCCGAGTAGGAGACATGTGACCATAGAGCAGGCCCGGGAGATAGCATCCGCACTGAACAGCGGGATCCGTAAGGTGGCCGTACTCGTGTCACCGGATGCATATGACATCGATAAGATACAGAATGCCGGATTCATGGATATTCTGCAGATACATAAAGAATTAAGCCCGCAGGTGGCGGGCAAAGCCGCACTGCCGATCTGGCGTGCACTGAATATAGGATCCGTCTCCGATACGGATCATCTGACAGAGTTGGCTTACTCACACATACCCGATGAACACAGACACAAGATAGAGGCTATCCTGGCGGATGCTCCCGATTTCGGCAGCGGCAGGACATTTGACTGGAAAGAAGGACACAGACCCGAAGCACTTAAGGATATGAGATTCGTACTGGCAGGAGGTCTTACGCCGGATAACGTAGCGGAAGGTATACGGATATTCGGCCCGGATACGGTCGATGTGAGCTCGGGAGTCGAAGGTGAGAACGGTAAGGATGCTGAGCTGATACGCGATTTCGTATATGCGGTCAGGAACATGAAAGCGAGGGAAGCATGAACAGTAAAGCTTATTACGGAGAATACGGAGGACAGTTCGTATCGGAATCTCTGATGAATACGCTGGATGAGATCGACAGGGCTTTTGAAGAAGCCATTCGAGATCCCGAATTCATCAAAGAGTATCACTATTATCTGAAGCAGTATGTCGGCAGGGAGACACCGCTGTATCTGGCAGAACGCTTAAGTGAGAAATACGGTACGAAGATCTATCTTAAAAGAGAAGACTTGAATCATACGGGCGCTCATAAGATCAACAACGTGATAGGACAGATCCTGCTCGCAAAGCGCATGGGCAAGACCAGGATCATCGCAGAGACCGGAGCAGGCCAGCACGGTGTAGCCACGGCGACCGGAGCGGCACTTTTCAACATGGAATGCACCGTATATATGGGCAAGGAAGATGTGAAACGCCAGGCTCTCAATGTGATGAGAATGGAAATGCTGGGTGCCACTGTCGTATCAGTGGAGTCGGGGAGCAACACCCTGAAGGATGCGACAAATGAAGCTATCAGAACCTGGGCTAAGACTGCAGAGGATACTTTCTACATAATCGGTTCGGCCATAGGTCCTTATCCTTATCCCAAGATGGTAAAGGAATTCCAGGCGGTGATCAGCCGTGAGGCTAAGCGTCAGCACATGGAAGCCGAGGGCAGGCTGCCCGATGTCGTGATGGCATGCGTGGGCGGAGGATCGAACTCCATAGGTATGTTCGCCGACTTCATAGATGAGCCCGGTGTAGAGTTGATAGGTGTGGAGGCCGCAGGTAAGGGCATAGATACCAATGAACACGCGGCTTCGATGGCTAAGGGGCGTCCGGGTGTGCTGCACGGGACCAGATCCTATCTGCTGCAGGATGAGGACGGAAACATACAGCTGGCTCATTCGATTTCCGCAGGTCTTGATTATCCCGGCGTCGGACCGGAGCATGCATATCTTCACGATACGGGCAGAGCGAAGTATGTGCCCATCACTGATGAGGAGGCCATGGATGCGCTTATGGAGCTTACACAGACCGAGGGGATCATTCCCGCCATCGAGAGTGCTCATGCCATGGCATATGCGTTTAAGAAAGCCGCAGAGATGACACCCGATCAATCCATGATAGTATGTCTCTCCGGCAGAGGGGACAAGGATGTAAACACCATCTCAGATTATCTGGCCGGAAAGGGTTATCTGAACTGATCACGGGTTTATATTGCGAGGAATGAGATATGCCGAATAACAGGATAGAAACACAATTAAATAAACTCTCCGAAAGAGGAGAAAAAGCATTTATAACATATATCACTGCCGGCCTTCCGGATATGGATAAGACCGCGCAGATCATCAAAGCACAGGAGAGCACGGACATAATCGAACTGGGAATACCCTTCAGCGATCCGATAGCGGACGGACCCGTGATACAGCAGGCATCCTATGAAGCCATCTGTGCGGGAGCCACACTGTCCGGGACATTCAACCTGATGAAGTCTCTCAGGGATGAGGGCGTGGAGAAACCGATCATATTCATGCTCTATTACAACACCATCGTCAGCTGCGGAACAGAGAACTTCGTCCGGAAATGTCATGAAGCAGGTGTGGACGGACTGATAGTGCCGGACCTGCCTAAAGAAGAGCAGGAGAGTCTGAAGACAGCACTTGACGGAGATGACCGCACGATACTCATAGAACTCGTGTCCCCGGTATCTAAGGACAGAGTCCCCGAAATCCTGGACGGGGCAAGAGGCTTCGTATACTGTGTATCGGCCATGGGTGTGACCGGACAGGGCGGTACCTTCCACTCGACCATCAAAGAGTATTTAAGCTACGTAAAGAGCGTATCGCCTATCCCGGTGATGATGGGGTTCGGTATCAGGGAAGCTTCGGATGTGGCTCAGGTAAAGGATACGATAGACGGTGCGATAGTAGGGTCTCATTTCATCAATCTGATGAGAGACGCCGGTTTTGATCCGAAGGCTGCGCGGGAGTATACCGACAGATTCAAGAAGGAACTTAACGCTCTGTAAGAGCGGAAAATGTGAGATATAGAGTGAGATGTGAAGGAGATTAAGAGATGATCAAGGAAGCAATCGAAAAGATAGTATTGAAAGAAGACTTAACCTATGAAGAGGCTTATACCGTCATGAACGAGATCATGAGCGGTGAGACCACTCCGACTCAGAACGCGGCTTTTCTCGCGGCTCTGTCGACCAAGAGTGCGAAAGCCGAGACCATAGATGAGATCAGGGGCTGCGCTGCTGCGATGAGAGAGCATGCCATCCCCGTGGATACCGGAGACATGGAGACTCTGGAGATCGTAGGTACGGGCGGAGACAGGGCAGGCAGCTTCAATATCTCTACAACGACGGCTTTTGTTGTTGCAGCTGCCGGAGTGAAAGTCGCCAAGCACGGTAACCGTGCGGCTTCATCCAATTCGGGTACAGCCGACTGCCTTGAAGCCCTCGGAGCAAACATAAGCCTGGAGCCCGAGCAGTGTGTTAAGTTGCTCGAAGACACAGGTTTCTGCTTCTTTTTCGCTCAGAAATACCATACATCCATGAAATATGTGGGTGCTATCCGCAGAGAACTCGGATTCAGGACGGTCTTCAATATCCTCGGTCCTCTGACCAATCCCGCCAGACCGAAACGCATACTTCTCGGAGTATATGACGAATATCTGATCGAGCCCCTGGCACAGGTTCTGGCCGGACTCGGTGTGGAGCGCGGTATGGTCGTATACGGACGTGAGAAGCTTGATGAGATCACTTCAGTCGGACCTACTGCAGTATGTGAGTTCAAGGACGGATGGTACAAGACTTACGAGATCGATCCCGGCATGTTCGGATTCGGTACCTGCGCTAAGGAGGACTTAAAAGGCGGTACTCCCGATGAGAACGCACAGATGACCAGAAACATCTTAAACGGTACGGACAAAGGCCCCAAGAGGAATACCGTACTGATGAATGCCGGTGCGGCACTCTATATCTCAGAGAAAGCATCAAGCCTTGAAGAAGGCATAAAGATGGCAGCAGAGCTTATCGACAGCGGCAGGGCATACGAGGCTATGGAGAAGTTTATCGCAGAGTCCAATAAAGGCTGATCCGGCCGGGAGAGAGTTATGTCAACCATGATCAAGACTTTTCCTTCTGCGGAAGAGATAGGGAGATACAGCGGAGAATACAGATTCTGTCCGATCAAAGCAGAGATACTGTCCGATATACGTACCCCCATCGAGGTACTGCGGATACTTAAAGGCGCGAGTTCCCATGTATATATGCTGGAGAGCGTGGAGGATCAGCGTCAGTGGGGCCGGTATACTTTCCTCGGATATGCACCGACACTGTGTGTGACGTGTACCGACGGTGACCTGCGCGTGACGGATGATGCGGGAAACGAGATCCATACGGAGCGTACTTCTCATCCTGCCGGCTATATCAGGGAACTGATACGGGACAGAAAGAGTGCCCGTCCGGATGATTTCCCGACGTTTACGGGAGGGCTCGTCGGTTACTTTGCCTATGATTATATCAAGTACAGTGAGCCCAGACTCAAACTGGATGCTGCCGATGAGGAGCATTTCAGGGATGTGGATCTGATGCTTTTTGATAAGGTCATATGTTTCGATAATCTCAGGCAGAAGATCATAGTTACGGCACAGGTCGATCTGAACAACATAGAGAGCTCCTATGCCGGTGCCGTGAGGTCGATCGGAGAGATCATAGAACTGATCAGGGAAGGTGCACCTGCTCATATCGAACCCGGTGTGCTGAAGTCCGATTACAGAGGACTGTTTGACAAACAGCAGTTCTGCGATATGGTCGGTCGTGCCAAGCAGTATATCTATGACGGGGATATTTTCCAGGTAGTTCTTTCCAACAGGCTTGAGGCGGAGTTTGAGGGGAGTCTGTTCAACACATACAGGCTGCTGCGTACTATCAATCCTTCTCCGTATATGTTTTATTTCTCCGGGGATGATATGGAAGTGGCCGGTGCGTCACCCGAGACTCTGGTCAAATGCGAGCAGGGTGTTTTGCATACGTTTCCGCTGGCAGGTACCAGACCGCGGGGAGAGACTGCCGAGGAGGATGAGGCCCTTGAGAGAGAACTCCTGGCTGATGAGAAAGAGTGTGCCGAGCATAATATGCTCGTGGATCTAGGACGTAATGATATAGGACGTATCAGTGAGATAGGGACTGTCGAAGTCGAGAAGTACATGTCGATAGAGAGGTTTTCTCATGTGATGCATATAGGCTCGACCGTAAGAGGCAGGCTTCGGCATGACCTCGATGCGCTCAGTGCCGTGGACTCCATACTGCCGGCAGGTACGCTGTCAGGTGCGCCCAAGATACGTGCATGTGAGATCATCAATGAACTTGAGGATAATAAACGAGGTATCTACGGAGGTGCGATAGGATATATAGACTTCACGGGTAATCTGGACACATGTATCGCCATCCGCATAGCTTATAAGAAGAACGGCAAGGTATTCGTCAGATCCGGTGCAGGCATAGTAGCCGATTCGGAGCCCGAGAAGGAATATACCGAGTGCCTCAATAAAGCGAAAGCCGTAATGGAAGCTATCCGCAGATCGACCGGAGCGGAGGTGTGACATGGTCCTGCTTATAGATAATTATGACAGTTTCTCGTATAATCTGTATCAGCTCATGGGAAGCATAGATCCCGATATCAGGGTCATCAGAAATGATGCCGTGGCTGCATCCGATATTGCATCCATGAACCCGGACCGGATAGTCATATCACCGGGACCGGGCAAACCCAGCGATGCCGGGATATGTGAGGAAGTCATCGATATGTACAAGGGTGTATATCCAATCCTCGGTGTATGCCTGGGGCATCAGGCTATATGCGAGGTATTCGGAGCGACCGTAGATCACGCCCGGAAGCTTATGCATGGCAAATCCTCCATAGTCGAACTTGATACTTCATCTGCCCTGTTCAAAGGAATGGATAAACATACCGAAGTGGCCAGATATCATTCGCTGGCAGCGGTTGCGGATACGATGCCGGAGTGTCTGAAGGTCACGGCCCGGGCCGGTGACGGAGAGATCATGGCTGTAGAACACAGGGAATATCCGGTATATGGCGTGCAGTTTCATCCCGAATCCATACTTACGCCTGACGGGATCGCTATCATGAAGAACTTTTACAGATAATACTTACCCGATGAAGAATACAACGCTTGTTTATCTTGAAAGAGATCATAAATATCTGATGATGTACCGCGGGCGCAAACCGGACGATCCCAATGCCGGCAAATGGATAGGCATAGGCGGCAAGATCGAGGAAGGTGAGACTCCTGAAGAGTGCGCTGTGAGGGAGACACGCGAAGAAACCGGGATCACGCTGAACAGTGTGGCGTTTCGCGGTATAGTTTTCTTTATCAATACAAAATACGAAACCGAGTATATGTATCTCTATACTTCATCCGATTTCGAAAGTTCAGGACTTACCGGATGTGACGAAGGAGAACTTGACTGGATAGATATCGATGAAGTCGCATCCCTGCCCATCTGGGAGGGGGACCGTATATTTCTTGATCTTCTCAGATCAGGCTCATTGCCTTTTCTGCTCACGCTTAAGTATGACGGCGATGAGCTTCTTGGCCATTCTCTGCGGATGATCTAGTATAAAAAGATTCCGAAATGTGTTAAAATCAAGATTGTGACGGCACTGACCCTGCCGTTATTATCTCTATGTCAAAAGGGGAATAATCATGGGAATGACAATGACTCAAAAAATCCTGGCTGCACATGCGCATCTGCCGTCTGTTGCTGCCGGTGATCTGATCGAAGCGGATCTGGATCTGGTACTCGGTAATGATATCACCAGTCCCGTTGCTATCAAAGAGATGGATAAGATGAAAGTGGACGGAGTGTTCGATAAGGATAAGATCGCACTTGTTCCCGATCATTTCGTACCCAATAAGGATATCAAGTCTGCCGAACACTGCAAGTGCGTACGTGAGTTTGCGATAAAGAACGACATCACGAACTACTTCGAAGTCGGCGAGATGGGAATAGAGCATGCGCTCTTACCCGAAAAAGGACTGACAGTGGCCGGTGATGTGATCATAGGTGCAGACTCGCATACATGTACTTACGGAGCACTGGGTGCTTTCTCGACAGGTGTGGGATCCACGGATATGGCTGCCGGTATGGCTACAGGAAAGGCCTGGTTCAAGGTTCCCGGAGCGATCAGGTTCAATATCACGGGTAAAAAAGCGCCTTATGTCAGCGGCAAGGATGTGATCCTCCATATCATCGGCATGATAGGCGTGGACGGAGCTCTGTATAAATCCATGGAGTTCACCGGTGACGGTATCAGCGACCTCACGATGGATGACAGGTTCACGATCGCCAATATGGCCATAGAGGCAGGCGGCAAGAACGGTATCTTCCCTGTGGATGATCTGGCACTTGAGTACATTAAAGAGCACTCATCCAGAACTCCGGTAGTATACGAGGCTGATCCCGATGCAGTATATGATGAGGAATATACGATAGATTTGAGCAAACTTCGTCCGACGGTTGCTTTTCCTCATCTGCCCGAGAATACACGCACCATCGATGAAGTGGGAGATGTGAAGATCGATCAGGTGGTCATCGGATCATGTACGAACGGGCGTATGGATGACATGCGGATCGCCGCAGACATCCTCAAAGGACGTAAAGTTGCGAAGGGCGTTCGCTGCATAGTGATCCCCGCGACTCAGAAGATATATCTGGACTGCATCAAAGAGGGCCTGCTCACGATATTCGTAGAAGCGGGTGCAGTGGTATCAACACCTACCTGCGGTCCGTGTCTGGGAGGCTATATGGGAGTCATGGCAGCCGGAGAGAGATGTGTATCCACTACCAACCGTAACTTCGTGGGACGTATGGGACACGTTGATTCGGAAGTTTATCTGGCCAGTCCCGCCGTGGCAGCCGCAAGCGCCGTGACAGGCCGTATATCATCACCGGAGGAACTGTAATTATGGAACAGGCAAAAGGAAAGGTTTTTAAATACGGCGATAACGTCGATACGGATGTAATAATACCGGCCAGATATCTCAATTCTTCGGATCCGGCCGATCTCGCCACACATTGCATGGAAGATATAGACAAGACTTTCGTGGACCGGGTACACAAGGGTGACATCATCGTGGCCACCAAGAATTTCGGCTGCGGATCATCCAGAGAGCATGCGCCCATATCCATCAAGGCTGCAGGTGTGAGCTGCGTCATAGCAGAGACGTTCGCCAGGATATTCTATCGCAACTCCATCAATATAGGTCTGCCGATCATAGAGTGTGCAGAGGCTGCAGCGGCAATAAACGACGGTGACGAAGTAAGCGTTGATTTCGACAGCGGTATGATAACGGATATCACTACCGGGCAGACATTCAAGGGACAGGCTTTCCCGCCTTTCATGCAGAATATCATCAATGCGGGCGGCCTGGTCAATTACGTTAATGATAAGGCTTAAACTATTTCGGGATTAGGGCAGATAATGAGTTCAGTTATTCTTTTTCTGATAATTACATTGCTGATCAAGAGAGGTATGATCGACCGCAGAGGATTCAATGACGTGGCGAAGGTTTTCAGTACCATAGCCGTTGTGGTCTTTCTTGTATCTCTTTTTGCGACTCCGTTGCTTTTCGTACTGGCCGGTGTCGGCATCATCGCAGGTATCATAGCGCTGGTCAACAAGTACTCCAAGTCCGAGAAGACCGATATCCTGAGAGCACATGCGGATGAATTCCAGCAGCTCTATAACCAGGTATACCAGGATGAACTGGAACGTATCCGCAGACAGCGTGATGCCGGATATGAACGTGGAAATGCTACCGAGAAACGTGCCCGTGAACTTGCCGAAGAGCGTATGGCCCGTGAGAATGCAGCCAGATTTGTGGAAAACCAGATCCGTAAGAAATACGGGGATGGTGCGGTTCCCAATTCTTCCGGACAGTTTACTCCCGGCGGATATACCCAGGCTCCCACAGGCCAGCCGAACACTGCACAGGGACCGGTATTTGCCGCAGCTCCCGGGGCAGCACCAAATGCCGGCAGAGGACAGGGACAGCCGCAGCCCAAGCCGATCAAGAGCTCGATCCTGCCCAAGGCTACCGGCCGCAGGACCAAGATCGTCAATAAGTTCAACGAGATGTATAACCTCTATCTGACCGAAGAGCAGGTGAGGAATATAGTTGCTGCGTCATATATGTCCAACTCCTGGAAGCGTGAAGTGGAAGCCATGTATGCGAAGTATGATTCGGTATACCAGTGGCTTGTCGGAGATACGGCATATCTGCGCGCTTATTTACGTGCCTTTGCCGTACAGGATGTGACCAGTGATTTCCAGCAGCAGCAGAAGATAGTGACAGAGAGTTTCGAAGAGATATTCCAGTACTCGGATACGATATCCGGACTCAGTCTGGAGCGTCGTATAGAGATGATCAATTCCAAGTTCCTGACGAACTTCGATGATATCACTTATATGATCGCATACAGATATCTGGAGACCATGGGCTTCCATCATGAACTGGAGAAGACTCAGCTCAACCGGATAGACGGCACATTTGATGATCTCGTGGCGAAGTATGACAGCATGTCTACCGAGGAGGTAGATGCCGGACTTGCCGAGGTTGCCGGACAGGCGGCTGCAGCCGCATCCATTCCGCGTGTATCGGATGAAGATGCAGAGGTCATCCCGCCCGGCGGAGTAGCTACAGGCGGCGGATCAGGCTGACGGAGGATAACAGTATGGAGGGGAGTTATTATACCGGGGTATACAGGAATGCATTCGGCAGGATAGGCGTGAGTGATGCCGAAGCCGCATCGAGACTGGATGAGATATTCGATACCATGTTCTATGGTGATGAATCCGAGCGTGTGTATCATCCGGTCCGGCCCGATATGGGATATATGGAGGATACGGGCAATCATGATGCCAGAACCGAAGGTATGAGTTATGGCATGATGTTCTGTGTCCAGATGGATAAAAAGGATGAGTTCGACCGCATATGGAAGTGGTCGAGGACATATATGTATATGCCGGAGGGACGTAACTCCGGCTATTTTGCTTGGAGTGTGGATCCTTCGGGTGAGCCAAATGCAAACGGACCTGCCCCCGACGGAGAAGAGTACTTTGCCATGGCGCTCATCTTTGCCTCTCACAGATGGGGCGACGGAGACGGCATATTCAACTACTCGCATGAAGCCAGAGAACTGCTTCATACGATGATCAGTAAAGAAAGTGCAGGTGACGGCGGACGGAACATGTTCGACCCGGATAATCATCTGATCCGCTTTGTCCCCGATCTTGATTTCTCGGATCCGTCATATCATCTGCCTCATTTCTATGAACTATTCGCTGAGAACTGTTATGGGGAAGATGCGGCATTCTATAAAGAGGCTGCAAAGGCCAGCCGCGAATACCTCCACAGGGCTTGTGATCCGGATACGGGTATGAGTGCGGAATATGCACACTATGACGGGACCCCTTATATGCCGGATAAGCCTTTCGGCAGACATGACTGGTATTACAGTGATGCATACAGGACTGTTCCGAATATGGTACTTGATACACTCTGGTTCGGCACGGATGAATGGCAGCTTGAAGCAATAGGCAATCTGCAGAAATTCCTTGACGGGAAGGTAAGTGCCCAAAAAGGCGGAGTATACCTGATCGACGGTACGCCCGTTGAGGACACCGATGCACTGCATCCCGTCGGAATGCTTGCATCCGTGGCAGAGGGCAGTGCGGTATTGGGCGGGGATCTGGCCGATAAATATCTTGAGACTATATGGAATACACCGCTTCGCACAGGTGACCGCAGGTATTACGATAATTGTCTGTATTTCTTCGCATTTCTGGCCCTGACCGGGCATTACAGGATATGGTGATCTCTACAGGAAGGAGGCTCCGGACGGATTATGGATATTATTGAGCTGACAACGGAAAACATCATTTCTTTTATCGAATATGTCCCTGTGGATGTAGCTGATTTCATAGGGAGGTTATTCTATCATGGGCTGATCGCGGTAGAAGATGATGTTCCCGTGGCTGCTATGGTCTGGGAGCTTAAGAACATGCTGAATGAAGAACCCAAAGTCAGCAATATCATATGGCTGCAGGCAGATGAAGAGCAGGCGGCATACGAAATGCTTGACCAATATGAGGATAACATTCGGCTGGATGAAGTGATCAGATCGACATTTTCCATTGCGGCCAAAAAAGACAGTTTGGAACAGCAGGTGTTAAAGAATGCCGGATTCAGTGTAATACTGGCTGAGGGTGATGAGATCTCGGCTGAATTGTGGCAGGTAGATGAGGTTCCGGTGATGCAGAAAACAGACGTTGATGATAATGTCTTATCGCTTTGGTCAGCCGGAGTGAATGAGCTGTCGGAGTCACTCAAGATGTTTGAAGGCATGGGACGCCATGGTATCTGCGAAGATCTGACGTATCTGCGCAGATCGCATTTTGAGAATGATGTTTCCTGCTTTTACAAACAGAAGGGATCGATAACAGGGGTGTTCCTGGTACACCTGACGCCCAGCGGATGCATGAGGATCGAGCTGATGACTGCTACCGGAAAAGATCCTAAAATGTATATCCTTAAAATGATCAAAAAGGCATTGACCACTGCGTTGGATATGTATTCCATGGACACGAAGATCATTATAGACAGGCATAATTTTTCTGCGCTTGCACTTGGTGAACGTCTATTCCCGTATGAGATAGGAATTCCTGTATTTCAGGGGAGCAGGGCAGAACCGGTATAGGAATAGATATTGATGTAAGACATTAAGGAGAGGAGCATAACCGTATGGATTCAGGACATCTTTTAAAGAATAAGGTAAAACAGGAGATTAATACCGGCAAGAAGGCGGTAGCACAGCCATGGATACAGGAAGTATACAAGGATCCTCAACTGGAATTTGACGTACAGACGAAAAGCAAAAAAAAGTCTGCAAATAAGAATGTGCAGCAGGAGCAGCCGATTGAGAGCTCGATGACTCTGTTAGAAGCGGAACAGCTGCATGCGTCTTCCCCTGATTACGAGAATATGAAAGAGGCGGATATAAGAAAAGCTATATTTAGTCTTGCCATTTCGAATCAAAAAGGAAAAGCTGTTGAGAAAATTGCACGTGATCAAATACTTGATCAGCATGAGAAAAAGGTCGAAATTGCAGATCGCAAGGAGCTGATCGAAGAAACAAAGGATGAAGTCAGGGAATTTATGCTGAATCCACTCCTCGAACGTGAAGCACTGAAGGAGATGTCAAGTGATAAAAAACTTTTTGAGTCCGAGACGGTTATTGCGGACTTGAAGACCCAATTAGAAAAGATCAGGTATAGTCTTCTGTATCTCGGCGGCACTGAGGAAGAGAAGTCAAAGGCCATTCTTCCCGATCAGGATGATCAGGCCATGTTTATTCAGAAACTTCAGGCAGCACGTCTGTTGTTCTCGTACCGTGAGGCCCGTCTGAGTATCTGTTCCGATGAGTATTTTAATGGCAGAGATCTGTCCCGCGTGATGGCCACTCAATCCGCTAACGGTAAAAAGATGAGAGATATGCTGGAGCAAAGCAGGCAGAGGTTCCTGCGTCTGTTAGACTGCGCCGAGCATCTCCCTGAAAGAGAACTCAAAGATGACGAGATCGAAGCCGAGCTTTCTCAGATCGATGAAGATTACGGTGAGTTTGAGATCAAAGACAATCTTGATGAGATCATGGGGAAAAAATCAGCTGAAAAGCCCGGCGACGAGACCGATCTCGATAAGATGCTTAAGGAACTCCTGGATGAACCTACGCAGGAGGAGATAGAAAAAGCAAAAGCAAAAGAGGAAGCAAAAGCAAAAGAAAAAGAGAAAGAGAAAGCGCAGATGGCTGCCGATGAAGCTGCGCTTCAGGCTCTCTTGGATGAACAGACTCCGGAAGAGATAGAGGCTCAGAAGAGGATCAAAGAGCTGACTGCTGCCCGGGAAAAAGCAATAAATGAGCAAAGACGCGAACTTGAAAGAAAACTGCTTGAGAGGAAAAAAAGCAGAGAGCAGGATAGCAAAAAGAAAGAAGAAGACAGAAAAAAGCAAGCCGCTGCTGATGAGGCTGAGCTTAATGCGTTCTTAGATGAACCCGTACAGAAGGAAAAAGAGGCGTTCGA
>JAEEGL013140755.1_pt1 | contig 15748 bp, 11 predicted proteins | sample 9134231 | NCBI WGS metagenome assembly JAEEGL01 (sample SAMN16246548, study PRJNA631951) | gut metagenome | biome: gut microbiome; feature: rumen; material: fiber-attached | host: Bos | place: Iran: Karaj | collected 2018-10
AGTATCAACAGGTAAAGGTTTCTTATAAGTAACATTAGGTTCTCTTATACCTAAAAGAGAAGCAGTAGATTGAGTTTTAACTTTACTTTGATCTTTATAATCTTCCATATGAGTAGAAGTATATCTAATATGAGGAGGAACATCAGCTCCTTGAGGTATAGTATGTGCTAATGATTTAGCAGTTTCTTTTCCGTAACTTTCACCATATTTATTTTCTGCATATATTGATTGAACAAATCCTGCATAACCTGGAATTTCTTTTGTACGTACTATTCTATTTACATATTCTTCTTCTTCTGTATTTGGAATGTGTCCTGTATATCCTGACATAAATAATGGTATTCTTGGAACATATGTTTGATAGACATATTGTTGAGTTTCCATTTATTTAATTTTTTTATTTATTTATTTATTTATGTTTTTATTTAATGATATTATTTATAGTATTTGATTAATATATTTTTAAGGAAAATAATTGTGAAATTTGTTAATATAATTTTTATTTATTATTTAGTTTTTTTTTGTTTTTAATTTAAATTTTTCACATAATTATCAAAAGTATAATTACATATTTTAGAAAAGTGGTTATTATTATTATTGTTATTTAATATTTTTTTTTTATTAATTTGGAAAAATTCACTTTTATTTTGAGTGAGAGTTTTTATTTGATTTTTCTTATCTAAATATAATTGTCCATAATTGTGTTTATTGGCGGATTTCAAACAATCTTTTAATTTTCTTTCGATTTTTTTATCATGAATACTTGCTAATTTTCTTGATTTATTATTAATAATAGGTTTAATATTTTTTTTAAGATTATGATTAACTTTACAATAATAAACTCTTGTAGATAATCCTCTTTTTTTTCTATAAATATCATTAATTAAATATTTATCTTCATTTGAAATATTATAATATAATTTATTCATTGCTTGAATAAAATCATTTTCATCTAAAGTTTGTTTATCTTCAATTAATTCATTTATTAATGGATCAATTATTTTTAAAACTTCTTTAGGAGTATTATTTAAATTAATTAAATGTGGTGAAATATAATTATCTTGATCACTATCTAATTCTTTAAATATTAAAGAAAAGATTTCATCGTTTTTCTTTTGTAAAATTTTTTCACTTTCTTTTCCTAATTGAATAGGTTTATTTTCAAAATTATAAAATTTTCTAAATAAATCATCTTTATTTCTTTTATATTTTACTGCATATAAATAATTTTTAGTATAAACATCAACATTAGAATGGTTAAAATGATTAATTTTTTTTGATAATAATTTAGGAGAAAATAATTTTTTTTCTTTATTATTAAAATTATTAATATTATTTATTAATTTCTGTTTATATAATCTAGTGAAAAATTGTTGTCTTTCATTAAAATTTAAATCAGTTTTATAATTATCATTAATTTTAGGTTGAAAAGGATATTTATCTTGATATTCTTTTTTAATTCTTTCAAATTTAGATTGAGATAATTGTTTTCTATAAGAAGAAGGAAGAATATTATTTCCATTTTCAATATATTTTTTATGATTATTAATATTATTATCACTTCTTTGAAGACTTGAAGAAAGATTTTTATAAAAATTATTTGTTTGAGAAATTTGAGTAGAAATATCATTTTCGTTTTTATTTGGAGATAAAATTTTTTCATGTGGAATTAATCTTTTTATTTCTAATTCTCTTGAAATGTTTTTATAATTTCCTTTTAAATTATTTAATGGATATTTATTATATAAATTTCCTTTTATACTTGAAGAATCTGAAAGATTTCTTTTTATTCTATTACTTTGATTTATATCAATTTTATCTTCTGAATAACTTATTTTTAAATTTTCTTCTTTATTATTGTTGAAATTTGAATTTAAAATTTTTTTTAAATTTTGATTATAATTAAAACTATTTTTAACGTTATTATTATCATTTAATTTTTCATATTCTAAAATATCTTTTGCTTTTGGAATTTGATTATGAAAAGTTTGAATTAAATTATTTATTCTTTTATGAATATCTTCTTCATTTTTTTCTTCTTTATTTTCAAAAGAGTTTTCATTATTTTCATTAATATTATTTTTTTCTGTATCGTTATTATCAATATTATCTTTTTCATAATTATTATTATTTTCAAAAAAAAGATTATTATCATTTAAAGTAATTTCTTCATTTTTATTGAAATTATTTAAATTATGATAATCATTATTAGATTTAATATGATTATTATTTTCAATTATTTTATTTGTATTTTTTTTTGAATTTTTAAAAGTAGAATTATTACTTTCACTTACATTAAATTCACTTTCAACTTCTTCAATTTGACTGTCATCATCTTTATTTTTAGATTTTTTAATTAAATCATCAATTTTTTCTTTTAAATATTCCATAGCAGAAAAATCTAAATTATGCTCTTTACAAAAAATATAAGCTAATTGATCAGGATCTGAATTAGAATAAATTTTAATTTGTTCAAATTTTTCATGTTCTAATTCTAAAGTCATTATATATATTGGATCTTCAGTGTTTTCATTTCTTTCTAAATTTTCTATTAAATTATCATTTTCATATATTCCATTGTTAAATTCATAAGGAGGTAAATTCATTTTTAAAATTAAATGTTTTTTTCTTAATTTTTATTTAATGAGAAAAATATGTGAATTTATTTTTTCCCTTTCTATGATATATTTAATCAACGCCCAAAATCAAAATGAAGAAGAAGAAAATTTAAATGAAAATTCTAATATTCATGAAATTATAAATATTGAACAATTTGAAGATTATCTTTTTTATTATTCTAATAAAATATTAGTCATTGAAATATATAATAAAGATTGTAATCATTGTAAAGAGTTTTTCCCAAAATATAGAAATTTATCTTTAATGTTTAAACCTTTAGAAAATTTTATTTTTGTTAAAATAGAAGGAGAAATTTATCATATAATTGTTGAAAAATATAATAAATTAAAAGTTAAAGGAGTTCCTTCTCTTTTTATTTATGATGCAAAAAAGTTTTTTAAATATAATGGTTTTATGGAAGTTGAAAATATTTTTTCTTTTTTATTTGAAAAATATGAATTTGACTGTAAAGAAATAAATGAAGGAGAATATTTTAATAATTTTATTGATGATTATATTAGATATTCTGAATTAAGGAAAAATAATTATATTTTAGGTTTATTTTATAGAAATGAATTAAATGAAGATAATATAATTAATAAATTCAAATTATTAAATTTTAGAAATAAAGATATTATTAAAAGTAATACTTGTTTTTATTTTTTTTATGATAATAATCAATATAAATCAAAATTTAGGATTCAAGATTTTTTATTTGAACATTCAAAAAATTCAATAATAATATACAATTATCAAAAAGGAATAAATAATTTTAAATTAATAGATTTTGAAAAATTTAATGAGAATTTAACTGATAATTATTCAATTAATATAGATAAATTATATAGAGATTTTCTTTTAAAAAATTATTTACCTAGAACAGAAAATATTCAATCATACCAAATAAATAATTTATATAATTTACCTCAAAAATCATTTATTTTTTCATTTAAAACAAAAGATGAATTTAAATATTTTCAATCTTTAATAAAAGAAATAATAACTTATCCAATATATAATGATGATTACATATTTATATTATTAGACATTTCAAAAAAAATTAATTTAAAAAGAAGTTTATCATTTATTTTAAATTCAGGTTTATATTTTTTTGAACCAGGACTTCAAAATGAAAGAATTGTAATTGAAAGAAATAAAACAATTAATTTAGAAAATAATTTCAAAGTTGAAGATGTATTAAATTATATTGATTTAGAAAAAAAAGGAAAATTACCTTTAACGAAAATAGAAGAAGAAGAAAAAAAATTCGTTGATATGCTCAATCAATTAAGTAAAGAATTTGAAGAAAAAATTTCTTCTTTAAAAAATTTAACAATAAATAAAAATAAAACTTTAAATAATACAAATCAAATAAACTATAAAAATAATGAAACTGATTTTGAAAATAAAACAAATATAACAAAAACCCAAAAATTTTTAAGACAAAACAATATTCAAAATGAAGAAATTCTAAATAAAACAATAATTTTATTTCCATTTTATTTTATTATATATAGTATCTTATTTTTTTGGATATATAAAAAATATATTACAAATATTGAAATAAATTTTTTTAAAGAAATAAAGGAAGTTAAAGCAACTTAATTATTTCAATAATTTATTTTGTTCACATCAAAAAAAAGTTTTGTAATTAATCTTAAAAAATAAAGAAGATAATGTAATGAAAATCCTGAAAAATTTTTTCAAAAAAGGAATTATTATATTTAAATGCACTAAATATTTGTTAATTATTAAATCACTTAAAATACTATCATATATTTAAATCTTTGTTGAAAAAATTATAAAAAAATAAAAAGTCATTTATTCAATAAAATGACTAATTATAATTAAAAGATTATTTTAAACATATAATTTTAGATTCCCAATTAAATAAAAATAATTTGATAATTCATTTTCTTTTTTCTTTTCTTCTTTTCTTATGAATTAAGCAATGTTATTTTCTTTCCCTTTTGTTAAAATGAAAAAATCATATCTAAGGTATTAATTAATTATTTAAAGTTATTTATTTTTTTTAGTTTTTATGTTATAAAGATAAAAATGTTTATGGGAAATAATAGGTATTTTAATCATAATGATTTAAATAAAGATAATTTTGATATTAATTATAATAGGAATAATGAAAAGAATAAATTTAGAAGAAGTGCAGTTTTACAAAATAGTAATTCAATGCAAAATATTTTTAATAAAAATTATAATTTAAATAATTTTTTTCAACAAAATCAAATAAGAAAAGATAATAATGATTTTTATCCAAATGATAATATAGGAATAAATTTAAATATATCTTATAAAAATTCTTATGAGGATGATATAAATCAAATAAAAAATGGAAAAAAAGTTTACGGTAAATTATTGCTTGAACAAGTAAAATTAAATAATATTAATAAAAAAATAGAACTTCAAAGAAAAAGAAGACAAGAAGTTTTAGATGAATTAAAATTACAAAAACAAAGGAAAGAAATTGAACTTCAAAATGAAATTGAAAAAAATAAAAAATATCAAAAAATTATTAATAGATTTAAATATGATAATGATTTATTAGAAAAACATTTAAAAAAAAGTGAAAATGAATTAGATAATTATGAATTAAATTTAAAAAATAAACCATTAATTAAATCAAATTCAACTTATTTTGAACAATCGTTATCTTTAAATGATAAATTAAATTATGAAAAAAGAAAAGCAAAATTATATGAAAGTCATTTATTTAATAAAGAAATTTTAAAAGATTTAGAAAAATTAAAATTAAGAAACACAATTTCTTTAGGAATTATAAAAAAAGAATTGAGTCAAGCAAAATATGAAAATTATTTATCTGAACATTATAAAAATATTTTAATGTGTGATTTAGATGAAATAAAAAAAGAAATGAAATTAAAAGACATTCAATCTAAATTAGTGACTAATTTTATTAAAGATGAATTTTTAAATAAAGTTAAAGAAAAAAAATTTAGAAAAGAGCAAGAAAGATTTAAGAATTTACCAATTATTGATTATAATACAAATCTATTTCATGAAAATGAAAATATTAATAAAACATATTTAGAAAATTTAGAACAATATAATGATGAAGAAGATGATATTAACAAAAGAGTTGATTTATATAAAATTTTACAAAAAAATGAAATTAGATTAAAAGGTTTATCATTCTTAGAAGAAAGAACAATTAAATAGTAAATGTTTAAAGATAAAATTTAAATATAAATTGGAAAAATGTTAATTATAAATAAAAATTTTTAATTTAATAATTTATAATTATATTTTTATTTTTTAGTATAAATATTATATTTTTCAATCATTTTATGAAGTTTATTCATATATATTTGAAAACCATCATCATTTTTTATAGTAATAATTTCAATTATTTTTTGATAAAGTTCAATAATTGATTTAAATATATTTTCATCATTTTCTTTTTCTAATATCTTTTCTTTAATATCGATTATTTTTTCTATTTGTTCAATATTATTTAAATTATTATTATAAAATAAGTCAAATTTATATTTCAAAGAATTTTTTTTTTCCATAATTAAATCAATAACATAATTAATTTTATCTTGAGAAACTGATATAATATCATTATAAACATTATTAGCTCCTTGTTCCCAAATAATTTTAAAACAAGATTTTTCATTTAATTTAACATCATCAATTGTAGTTTTAGAAATTTTTTCAATTGTTTGAATTTCAGCATAAAAAGAAATAACACATAAATATCTTTTTTTTTCATCAACATCACGAAATATAATTAAATGATTATCAGTAATAAATAAATATCTTGGTTCAAAAATTAATCCATTTGGAGTTTTAATACAAACTTCAATATTTATAAATTGTATAATTGTATTAATTAAAAAATCATTAATATTATAAATTTGAGAATTTATAGAATAAGTTCCATAAGTTGAAAGTAGTTTATTATTCCTTTCAAATTCAAAAGTATTTAAAAATTTAGGAAAATAATTTATTATATCATATACTGAATTTATTGAAGTCCAATTTGGTATTATATTTGTTATCAAATCACTTCCATCACAAAAAGTTGGGAATCCAAACTATATATATAAAATTATATTTTATATGATACATCTGTTAAACAATTTACAATTGGAGGCTTTTGTGGATATTCATAATTAATATTTATTAAGAAATATATATCAAATAATCTTTTATTTATTTTTGATTCTTTTAATAATTTCACAAATATTTTAAATGATTGAATATTTTCATTATATCTAGAATAAATATAATATTCTTTTGAATTTTCTGAATATCTTTTTTTTAATTCTAATTTTTGATTATTATTTTTTATTTACCTTTTTTAATTGAAATTACAGTTGATAACATATATTTCTCAATAGTATTTAAATTGTTTAATTCATCATTTTTCAATTCATTAACTTGTTTTTCCATATTATTAAATAATTTACAAATATTATTAAATCATATTTATTGTTTATATTTAATTTTTAATTTAATATATTTAAATGTTTAATTTCTTATTTTTTTATTGTTTTTTCATAAAAAATTAATTATAATTTTTAAAGAGATCAATATGGATTCACCAAAAAAAAATTTAAATGTAAATTGAATTATATTTATTTTAGAGTTCAATTGATGGTGAAAAAGCAACAAATTTTGAAGCTTTACATGAAAAAATAACAGGAACTGAAGAAAGATTAAATGATATAAATGAGCAAACTCAGAAAAAATTTCAAATAGTGAAAGACAATATAAATAAAATTCAAAAACAAATTGAAGATGAAAGAGCAAAATTTGATTCCTATAATGAAGCAAAAAATAATTATGTGAAAGTATTAGAAAATAAAATAAATGAAAGACTTAATCAAGAATCAGATTTAAGGAAAGAAATAGAAAGAAGATTTTCAATATTAATAGATGATAAATTTAATGCTTTAAAAATTGAAATTTCAAAAGAAAGCAGAAATAGATATGAATGTATTGAAAATTTAAAAACTTATTTAGAGGTAAATTATTAATTATTATTATATTAGAATGATTTTCCTAAATTACAAGGTTTAGTTAAATTTGAACAAGGTGAAAGAGAACAAAATGATGATGCTATTTCTAAAAAAATTTTAGAAGAAATTACTAAGTTACAAAATATTTGTAATGAAGATAAAAAAACTAGAGAAGAAACTGAAGAAGCTATTTTAGAAATGTTAAGAATTATGATCACTAAAATGAAAAGTGATGTTGAAGGGGAAAGAAAAGATAGAGAATTAACTGAAGATACTTTATTAACTATATTGGAAGATACTTGTAATAAATTAAATGCTGCTTCACAAATTTAAATTTTTTTATGTTTTTTTGACTTTTTTTTTGGAGAATTTTTTTTATTTAATTTTTGAACTTTTAAATTTAAATGAAATTAATTATATTTTTTTTGACCATTTAAATAATTAATTTTATTTATTTTTTTGGAAAAATATTAATTAAATAAAACCTATTAAAAAATTAATTAAATCAAAAAATGATAAATATTCAGATAGAAATTCTTGAATTATTTCCTTCTATAAATGAAATAATTGAAAATAAAGATGAAAATATAATATTAATTATAACAATAAAAGGAATTCAAAATATTTTTAATTTAAATGATATTATAGAAGAAAAAATTCCGATTTCTTTAAAAATAAAAGAAATAAAAACATTAATTCAATTAGAAATATATAAAAATGAATTTTTAATAGGAGAAGTCAATTTTTTTCCATTTAATGAAACAAAATGGTTAACTATAAAATATAGTAAAAAGTATATAAGTAAAAATAAGCAAATAAATCATTTAATAGATTCTTTAAAAATAAAAATGAAATGTTCCTTTATGAATGAAGCTTTATCAAAAATGAAAAACAATATAATAAAAAAAAATAAATTATTCAAAAAATCAAATTTATTTAATAAAGCCAATTTATTATCTTCACCAAGAGAAACAGAATCAAATAGAAAAAATTCTTTTCACACAAAAACTATACATGATAATAAATATCATAAAAGAAAATCGAAAATTTTGTTGCATAATAAATCATGTGAAGATTATTATTTTTCTCATAATATAATTTATTCACAATCAAATCAAATATCAATGGATGATTCAATGCAATTAAATAATAATCCTTTATGTAATAGTACATCAGGTTCAAATCATTTAAGAAGAAAAAGTTTAGATGAAAATAATAATAAAATTATTAAAAGATTAAATTCTCAAGATGAAAAAAACATAAAAAATAGGAAAAATAATTTATCAGAAAATAAAAATAATTTAACAAATAATAAAACAACAACTTTATCAACAAGAGATAGTAAAGAAATATTAAAGAATAATAATAATTATAATTATAATAATAATAATAATAATTATAATAATAATTCTATTAATAATAATAATATTATAAAAAAATTAGATGATAATTTTAAATCAATTGATGAAACTATTATTGATAAAGAATTTGAAGAAGGAATTGCATTAGATGAGTTAATTAATAGTAATAATAATAATAAATTAATGAAAATAAATTTAACTACAAGAAAAAAAATTAATGATTGTTCTTTAGATAGTGTTTCTTCTTTTAATTTTGAAAAAGCTTTTAATAAAGATTCTGATGATGATGAAGAAGAAGTTATTAATTGTAATTTTGAAAATTTAAAAAGTGATTTTGAAATTTTTTATACTGAAGAATATTTAAATAAAATTAATGATGATGTTATTGAATTAGAAATTCAATTATTATTAGAAAAAATTTTTGAAATGCAATCTGCTTATCATTTAGAATTAGGAATTTTAAGGAAAAAATATTTATCTGCTAAAATAAGTTTTTTTTCATTTTCTGATAAATTTATTGTTTTAAATAAAAAATTGGATAAGTTAAAACAAAAAAATAAAAAAATTGAATTAATTCAAAATAATAATTCTTTTGTAAATAATAATTACATTAAAACTAATAATAATATTATTCAAAGTAATAAAGATGAATTTGATGTATGGAAAAAAATGTTTTCTCTAAGTCAAAGGAAAAAAAAAATTTTTGAAATTTTTAATAAAACTGTTCTTCTGAAGATAAACCATAGAAAAAATCATTTAGATAATTTTCAAAAATTTATTTGTGATAATTTTATTAAGAGATATAAGATAAAAGGTAATAATAATGAGAATCTAAATGACAATAAAAATTTAAAATTTAGTCCTATTCAATTTAATAGAACCAATCAATATTTTAATAATAATTCATCGAACAAAAAAAATAATTTAAACAATCAAAAACAAACTCCAATAAAATCATTTCGAACAAAAGCAAATACAAATAAATAAAAACCCTAAAAAAAACAATTAAATAATTCTTAATATATTTTTTTCCTTTTATAAATAGAAAAAATTCCAAAAAAAAATAAAAAATAATCAAAAAAAGAATTCTAAAAAAAAATGTTGTCTCTTGAAACAGAAGAAAGAATATCAAATTTTCTATTATACCTAAATACATCACATAAGCTAATAGATGAGAAAAAAAAGGAATTAAACACTCATACTCAATTTGAACCATATTCAATTTTTTCAAGAATAGACACAGCATACAAAGGTCATATAGATTATATAGATTTATTAAATTTTTTTAAAGACCATATGATATATTGTAATTCAGAAGAAACTCAAACAATAATAATGTTTTATGATTATAATAATGATGGCATTTTAACTTTTGGTGAATTTATTAATATTATTTTAGCTGATGAAACTAGAAATATTTATAATAATAAAGGATTTATTAATGCAAAATTATGCTTTGATATTGAAAGCTTATTAACTGATATTTTATTTGAAGAATTAAAATTTGTTAGAACTTGTAAAGATTTAATTTTAGATGTTAGATGTAGATATGATTTTTCTGTTAATAATGTTTTTAAAGCTTTAGGTGGATTTGGAAAAATTATTACTAAAGATGGATTAAGAAATTTTTTCATTCGAGGAAAAAAAACTTTCAGTGAAGAAGATATTTATCATATTATTTTAAGGTTAGATATTCATAAAAATGGAGGAAAAATTACTTTTAGTGAAATTGAAAAAATATTTTCTTTTCCTAATCAAAATATTCAATATGATGATGATAATAATAATTTAAATACTAATTATTTAAGTAATTTTCTTAATAAAAATCCAGTATCAAATAATAGTATTTCACAATCAAATAAAGATTTTTCAAAAAATAATCCTTTAAATCAATCGAGATTTGATAAGAATTCAAGTCAAAATTCTTTTTATAAAAGTAATCAAAATAAAAATAAAGATCAAAGGAATTTTCCAATAGTAACTCCATATGAGGAATTAATAACAAATTTATTTGAAGTAATATATAGAACAGAAATAGAATTAGAAGAAATAAAAAAAGTTATATGTTTAAGAACAGATTTTAATGTAGAAGATGCATATAGATTATTTGAATCAAGACCAAATGGTAATGATGATTTAACAGAAGTGGATTTATTAAATGGATTAAATTGTTTAGGGATTTATCCAACAAATTCAGAAATCAAATTAATAATGAAAAGATATTCTTTATTAAATACTAATACTTTAAATTATAGTGATTTTTTTGATTTAATAGTTCCTTTTGATAAAGATTTTAGAAATATGATTGAAAATAGAGAAGCTTCTCCTTATCAACCTAAATATAATAAATCTGATTTTTTTTTAGGAGCAACTAAAAAGTTAATTGGGGATTTATTCGAAAAAATTATTGTTAGTGAAAGTAAAATTGAAGTTATTAGAAAAAGAATTACTAAATGCTTTGCTTTAAATTTAAATGATGTAGCTAGTTCTATTGATACTGATAAAAAAGGCTATTTAGATAATTATAATATTAGGAGATTTATTAAAGAAAAAATTAATAAGGAATCTACTAATAGAGATTGTGATTTTACTTTTATTAGATTAGATAGGAACAGAGATGGAAAAGTTGATTATGCTGATTTAATAAATGAAACTAAATCATTGAATTAAATATTTTTTTTTATTTAAATTTTTTATTTTTTTGAATTTGAATTTTTATTAAAGTTTATTATTTTTTTTCTTTAATTCAAAAGATTAAATTGAAATGATATAAGACTGATATATTAGAGAATTAATATTTAATTTTTTAGAATAATATCGAATATAAAAGAACAAAGATTTTAATTGTGTGCATTTAAATAATTAATTTTAAATGAAAGTTTTTATGTTTCTTTTAATATTATGATTCATTTATTTAAATATATTTTATAAAAGAAATTAAAAAAATATTGTCATACACTTATTCTATTTTTTGAAAATTATAGTTTAAGCTTGTTAAACTCTATTTTATTGTCAAATTTTTTCAGATTCAGAAATAAATTCTATAATTAATTAATATTTAGTTTAAATTTTTTTAAAATTTGGTTTTTATAAATTATGTTTATTTAAGTATTATTTTTATTTAAATTAAAAATCCCTCCAAAAAATAAATGTCTTCGAATTATAATACTTTATATTTAGATAATATAGATAATGTAGTTAAAAAGTCTTTCGATTCTTTTATTGAAAAAAATAAAATTTGTTATCCTAATTTAAACAGAAATATTCTTGAAAAATGGAATTTTGAAGAATATTTAAAGGAAGAAAAAATAATAAATGATTTTGAAAATGAAGATTTTATTAAATCACTTCCAAATATTTTTGAATTAAATGAAAATTCAAAGCCAACTTTAGTAAAAGCTTTATTATCAATTCAATTTATTTCTGAAAATCAATTATATGTATGTTCATTTTATAATAATAAGATAAAAAAATATCAAACAAACAAATATTATGAACCATTAAATTTAGAAAATGATGATGAAGAAAATAATGATTATACTTATTCTACAGGAAATAAAATTTTATGTGATAGATTATCTTTATCTTGTGTTAAAATTAAAGGATTAAATCCAATTATATCAAATGAATTTTCTTATAATAAAAATAATAATGATAAAGTTATTGTTTTAGATTATACTAATAAATTTACAAAAATTAATCAAAATATTTTAGTTATTGGTCCCGGATATTTAATAGATAGAAATTATTTAATTCATTCTTGGAAAATTATACCAAATTATTTATCAAATAAATTTGAAAAATTATATTCCTCATTATCAATAATTAATTCACAGGAATTAATTTATATATATTTAAAAAAAATACTTTTAGATATTTTTGATAATGATTCTCTTGTTTCTGATTATATAATTTTATTTCTTTTTAGTCAAGTTTTTTATAGAAATAATTTTAAATTAATAGGAACTTTACCATTAAATATAATATTAGATAAAAAAGATTCTTTATCAAATGAAAAAATTGAAAAATTTCATAATTTACTTAAATCAATATGTTTAAGTATAACTCAAATAAATATAACAATCAAAGAATTAAATTTAAAAAGATATTACCCTAAATTTGATGTTGAAAAAGAAATTTTAGAAGAAGGAGATTTACAATTAATAGATAAGTCATTTGTTTTATTAAATGAAATAAATATGGGAGAAGGAAAATTAGAAGAAATCGGAGTTAAAAATGTTCAAACAATAAAAAATATTATTGAATCTCAAAAAATATTTTATGAATATCCTTATAATAATGTTGAAATTTTACATAATATTCAATTAATTACTTTTTCTAATGGTAATAATTCTATTTTTAAATCTCTTTTTTTAAATTCTATTCCTATTAAAAAATTTGAAAAAAATAATGAAGATGAGATTATGAGTGAAGATAATTTAATTGAAAAAATTTTTATTTATATTAATTATATTAGAACAAATCCAAAATTTATAAATAATTTTAAAATTTCTGATGAAATATCTGCTCAAATTCAAAAAAATTATTTAGAAAAAAATAAGAAATTTAATCCTGATGAATTTGATTTAATTTTAAATATGAGTAGATTATATGCAATATCAAATGGAAGAAATGAATTAATTTTCAGTGATTATGAATATGTATATTCATTGGAAAAAGAAAGAAGAGAGCGTTTGAAAAAATAAAATTAATAAAAAATTAAATATATTAAAAAAATTTCATAATTATAAAAAATATTTAAAAAAAATAAAAAAAAATGGGGGTGTATAATTGTTTTTATTGTAGAAATCCAATAATAACACAAAGTAATGTAAAAGTAAATGACAAAAATAATATATACTCACCAAATGAAGCATCATATGTATCAAATTCAATGACAGGTGCTCAAAATTCATTAAAAGTGAAACATTTACAGCAAAATCCATCATTAAAATTTGATAAAAGTAATTTTATTAGAATGAAAACAAAAAGTTTATTTGATGAATATGAAATAAAAGAAAAATTAGGTGAAGGTGCTTATGGTGCAGTATATAAAGTTCAACAAAGAACAACATTATTTTTAAGAGCTGTTAAAGCTATTAAAAGAAAACATGTTGATAGCACTTCTTTTTCAAATGAAATTGCAGTTTTAAAAACCGTTGATTATCCTAATATAATTAAATTATTTGATTGTTATTATGATAATAATTATTATTATATGGTTGAAGAATATTGTTCTGGAGGAGATTTATTTGATTATATTCAAAAACAACATTCTTTTTCAGAAAGAAAGGCTGCTATTATATTTAAACAATTAATTTCTGCTGTTAATCATTTACATAAAAAAAAAATAGTTCATAGAGATTTAAAACCTGAAAATATAGTATTTATAAAAACAAATAAAAAAGATGATATATTTATTAAAATTATTGATTTTGGAACTTCTGTTTCAATTAAACATGGTCATTTAACTCAAGAATTAGGAACAATATATTATATAGCTCCTGAAGTTTTTAAAAATAAATATAATGAAAAAGCAGATGTTTGGTCTTGTGGAATAATATTATATACTATGTTATGTGGTCATCCTCCTTTTATGGGAAATAAGGAAGATACTATTAAAAATAAAATATTAAATTCTCAATTAACTTTTCCTGAAAAAGACTTTAAAAATGTTTCTAAAGATGCTATTGAATATATTAAACAATTATTAGAATATAATCCTGATAATAGATTAAGTGCTGAAAGTGCTTTAGAAAATAATTGGTTAAAAACAATGAGTGAAAAAACTTCTGATGATGTTATTTTAAGTGGAGATATTATCACTAATTTAAGTAAATTTAATAGTATTGTTTCTTTACAAAAAGCAACTTTAGCTTTTTTAGCTAATCAAATTTCTATTAATCAAGAAATTCAAAAATTAAAAGATGAATTTGATAAAATTGATGAAAATAAAGATGGTGAAATTTCAAAAAATGAATTAATTAAATGTTTAGAAACAATGTATCCTTATGGAGAAGCTATTAAAAAAGCAAATGAAATTTTTGCTGAAATTGATTTTAATAATGATGGTTCTATTAGTTTTTCAGAATTTTTAACTGTAAATATGAAAAAAGAAAAATTATTAAATGAAGATATGTTAACTAAAGCTTTTAAATTATTTGATATTGATGGTAATGGCTATATTACTATTAATGAATTAAAAGAAACAATGCCTTTACAAATTACTAATAATCAACAATGGATTGATTTAGTTAAAGAAGTTGATCAAGATGGGGATTGTCAAATTTCATTTAATGAATTTAAAGATATGATGGAAAAAATTTCTAATATTAAACAATAAATTTTTTCATAGTTTTTTGTATATGATAATATTTTAGTTTATTTTTAATGTCTAATTGCTTTTTTATTAATAAAATATTTGTAGATTTTATTAAATAAATAATAGATATTTGTTAAATTAGATATAAGCAGCAGAATAAAAAAGGGAGAGAAAAAATAAAAATGTTAAAGTAAAATATATATAAAAAAATAAAAAAATGCTTTATGAAAAAAAAAAATAAATAAAAAAATTAAATAAATGGAAACTCAACAATATGTCTATCAAACATATGTTCCAAGAATACCATTATTTATGTCAGGATATACAGGACACATTCCAAATACAGAAGAAGAAGAATATGTGAATAGAATAGTACGTACAAAAGAAATTCCAGGTTATGCAGGATTTGTTCAATCAATATATGCAGAAAATAAATATGGTGA
>JAEEGL013672055.1_pt1 | contig 15748 bp, 7 predicted proteins | sample 9134231 | NCBI WGS metagenome assembly JAEEGL01 (sample SAMN16246548, study PRJNA631951) | gut metagenome | biome: gut microbiome; feature: rumen; material: fiber-attached | host: Bos | place: Iran: Karaj | collected 2018-10
ATCAATCTCAACCCCAAGGAAATCCAGAAGACCGTCAAGGAAATCGGCCCCACCTGCATGTGCAGCGTGCCACGATTCTGGGAGAAGGTCTACACCGCCATCAACGACAAGCTCGAGGCTGCTCCGCCCGTGTTGCGACTGCTCGTCAAGCGAGCCATCGCAGTGGGCAGGACACGAAATCTCAAGTATGTGCGCATGGGCAAGAAAGCGCCCGTGCTCATCGAGAAGCAGTACCAGTACTTCGAGAAAAAGATTTATCAAAAGTTCCGCCAGGCTATCGGCATCGAGAACGGGTACCTCTTCCCCACAGCGGGTGCGATGCTCAGCGACAAGATTACCGAGTTCCTGCATGCCGTGGGCGTGAACATCGTCATCGGATACGGCCTGAGCGAGACCAATGCCTCGGTCAGCTTCTTCCTGCAGAACGAGCCCTTCACCATAGGCACCGTGGGGATGCCCATCCGCAGCATCCAGGTGAAGATTGGCGAGGAGAACGAAATCCTGGTCAAGGGACCCACCGTCACGCAGGGCTACTACAACAAGCCCGAGGAGACCGCCAAGGCCATCGATGCCGACGGATGGTTCCACACGGGTGACTGCGGCGAGCTCACCGAGACCGGCGAAATCATCCTCACCGAGCGACTCAAGGACCTTTACAAGACTAGCAACGGCAAGTACATCGCGCCCCAGATGCTTGAAAAACTGCTCGGACAGGACAAGTACATGGAGCAGGTGGCAGTGATCGGCGATGGCAAGAAGTATGTCTCAGCACTGATTGTGCCCAATTTTGACGAACTCAAGCTCTATGCCGAGAAGAAGAAAATCGAGTTCCACAGCATTGAAGAACTGGTCAACAACACCGACATCCACCAGATGATTGAGCACCGCATTAACGACTATCAAAAGGACCTGGCTTCCTACGAGCAAATCAAGCGCTTCGTGCTGCTGCCACGCGCCTTCACCATGGAGTCGGGCGAGCTGACCAACACCCTGAAGATACGTCGGCCGGTCATCAACAAGCGTTACGCCCCGCTCATCGACGCCCTCTACGCCGCCGACTACCGCAAGAAGAAATAAAATGCTTCAACTGCTTAACCTAGAATTCTGCATTGTGCATTGTGCATTGTGCATTGTGAATTAAGCATTGTGCATTGTGAATTGTGCATTGTGCATTAAGCATTGTGCATTGTGAATTAAGCATTGTGCATTGTGAATTGTGAATTGTGCATTGAAAAATGATTACTCAAGAACAACTCAAAGAACTGCAAGAGCGCGCCGATGCGCTCAGCAAATATCTCGATATTGACAACAAAAAGATTCAAGTCGAGGAAGAAGAACTGCGCACCCATGTACCCGACTTCTGGAGTGACCAGAAGGCCGCCGAGGCACAAATGAAGAAAATCAAGACACTGCACTTCTGGATTGACAGTTGCACCGACCTCGACAAGGCCGTCGAGGAGGTCGCCACGGGATTTGACTTTGTGAAAGAAGGGCTTATCGAGGACAGCGACCTTGACGCGCTCTATGCCGAGGCCCTCGACCGTGTCGAGAAGCTGGAGCTGCGCAACATGCTGCGTCGCGACGAGGACAAGATGGATGCCATCATCAAGATCAATTCGGGCGCCGGTGGCACTGAGAGCCAAGACTGGGCACAGATGCTCATGCGCATGTACTTGCGCTGGTGCGAGCGCCACGGCTACAAGACCGCCATCGAGCATATGGTCGACGGCGACGAGGCGGGCATCAAGAGCGTGACCATCAGCGCTGAGGGCGCTTTTGCCTATGGCTACCTCAAGAGCGAAAACGGCGTGCACCGCCTGGTGCGTGTCTCGCCCTACAATGCCCAGGGTAAGCGCATGACCTCGTTTGCCTCGGTCTTCGTTACCCCACTGGTCGACGACACCATCGAGATTACCCTCGATCCGGCGCGCATTTCATGGGACACCTTCCGCAGCGGCGGTGCCGGTGGACAGAATGTGAACAAAGTGGAGTCGGGAGTGCGTGTGCGCTATCAGTACAAGGACCCCTACACTGGTGAGGAAGAGGAAATCCTGGTCGAGAACACCGAAACGCGCGACCAGCCCAAGAATCGTGAAAACGCCCTGCGCAACCTGCGGTCAATCCTCTATAACAAGGAACTGCAGCATCGCCGCGAGGAACAGCGAAAAATCGAGGACAGCAAGAAGAAGATTGAGTGGGGTAGTCAGATACGCAGTTACGTCTTTGATGACCGCCGCGTGAAGGATCACCGCACCAACTATCAGACCAGCGATGTGGGTGGGGTCATGGATGGAGACATCGATGAGTTCATCAAGGCCTATCTGATGGAATTCAGCGAAGATTAATGTAGTTGGAGCAGGGCGAGCCTCGGGCTCGTAAATAGTAGCTTAAAAAAGATGAAACAGAAACTAACAATCATAAAAGTCTCGGGAAAAATTGTAGAGAAACCCGAGGCACTCAAAACATTTGTGCGCGAGTTCGCCAATATCAAAGGAAAGAAAGTCCTCATTCACAGCGGAGCTGAACTGGCGGGGAGAGTGGGGCAAAAAATGGGCATTAAGACCCAGACCGTCGAGGGGCGACCCGTCGTTGACGAAAATACCCTCAAGCTGCTCACCATGGTCTATGGCGGTCTTGTCAACAAGCAGTTCGTGGCATTGCTGCAAGGCCGCAAGGTCAATGCGTTGGGCGTGACAGGGGCCGACATGAACTTGATGCAAAGCACGCGACAAGGCATTGGCGACAAAGACATGGGATGGACAGGGGCCATTAAACAAGTCAACGCACAAGCCATGTCAAGCCTGCTCGATGCCGACATTGTACCAGTCATTGCGCCCATTACCCATGACGGGAACTGCAACCTGTTGTTCAACGAGACCGATGCCATGGCGGCCGAAGCGGCCAAGGCACTCGCTCTGCGATACGATGTCACACTCATCTACTGTTTTGAGAAAAATGGCGTGCTGCTCAATGTCGACGACCCTGACAGTGTCATTTCTATGCTCAAGCGCACGCAATATAAGAACATGCGCGAGATGGACATCATCAAGGACTGGTTTGTCAACAAACTCGACAACGCTTTCAGCGCCATCGACCATGGTGTCAAGGAGGTGGTCATCACCAATGCGGCTAACCTTGCAAACACAAGCTTAGGCACCCACATCAAGTGAGCCATCTGTCGCTGGCACAAGTTTTGCAATCAAAATAATCGGCTTATAATTCTCCATTCTCAATTATATTAAGATGAAAGTCGCAATCGTGGGCGCAAGTGGCGCCGTAGGACAAGAATTCATGCGAGTGCTCGATGAGCAGAACTTCCCCGTCGACGACCTGGTACTCTTCGGGTCGAAGCGCAGTGCAGGGCGTATCTTCACCTTCCGTGGAGAGGATTATGTGGTGCAATTGCTGCAACACAACGATGACTTCAAGGATATCGATGTCGCTTTCGTATCGGCAGGGGCGAAGACAGCAATCGAGTTTGCGCCTACCATCACCAAGCATGGTTGCATCATGATTGATAATTCCAGCGCCTTCCGCATGGACCCCGAGGTGCCCCTGGTTGTTCCTGAAGTGAATGGTGAGGACGCGCTCAATGCACCCAAGTGCATCATTGCCAACCCCAACTGCACTACCATCCTCATGGTGGTTGCACTCAAACCCCTGGATAACCTCTCGCATATCAAGAATGTGCAGGTTGCCAGCTATCAGGCAGCAAGCGGCGCTGGACTTGAGGCAATGGACGAGTTGGCACTGCAGCAGGCCGAGATTGCTCATGGCAAGCTGGGAACGACCGTGCAGCACTTCCAGCATCAGCTGGCCTACAATGTGATTCCCCACATCGACACTTTCCTCGATAACAACTACACCCGCGAGGAGGCAAAGATGTATCACGAGACGCGCAAAATCATGCACAGCGACATCCGCGTCAGTGCTACCTGTGTGCGTGTGCCGGTGATGCGAGCCCACAGCGAGGCTGTCTGGATTGAGTGTGAAGATCCCATTACCCCTGATCAGGCGCGTGCTGCCTTGCAACTTGCACCAGGCGTGGTCGTGCTCGATGAGCCCCGAAATAATGTCTATCCTATGCCCATTGACTGCACCAGCAAGGATCCGGTCTACGTGGGACGTATCCGCGAGGACCTCAGCAGCGACTACGGCTTGACCTTCTGGGTCGTCGGCGACCAAATCAAAAAAGGCGCCGCCCTCAACGCCGTCCAAATCGCCCAATACCTCCTCGCCCACAAGAAATAGATAACAGATTATAGATTACAGATGAAAGTAGGGACGCGGCTCTAGCCACGTCCGCAAGCAAAAATTCAATACTAAACATTGCTGTCCACAATTTTTAGTGGACAGCAATGGTCGTATGTATTAACAATCATGCGATTGGAGTTATTGTAAGGCTTGACAACCTTTATTCCTTCAAATAAAGATGAGAAGGAACGTTGTTTAAAGGGGGCAATAGTTTCTGTGTAGAATACAACACGTACAAAGTGCGCATTGTGCGAGTCATTGCAACATAGAGAGCTTTCCTTGATTCATCATCACTAGCCCCATTATAAAGAGGAAGTATTACCATATCAAATTGTAGTCCTTTAGCACTATGATATGTCAAAATTTTAGGCAATGTCGTTTTGAAATTTAAATTATCTACATAATCAAAGTCGTTGTCTCCTTTGTTATATTTAAACTCACAATCAACATTGTTGTTAGAGAACTCCTGACTCACCCTAATTACTTCAGGATTATTAGGCAATAATATGCCAATGCTTCTACCTTCATTATCTTTCACCAACTTCAAAAGAGTATCAATCTGCTCTTGTTCGGAGTTGAGGTGGACAAAATGAGGTAATTCGGTTTCCTTATTCTGATATACCTTTTCTTTATACTCTTGCACATCCACACCTACGTAATTTTGAGTAATCTTGGCTACTGGACGTGGCAATCGATAATTGTTGAACAGTTGTAATGTGTTTAATCCTGTCATCTGAGCAATCTGAGCAATTGTCATTGTCTGTTTACCATATTGTCGGTAGATAGATTGAGCAGTATCTCCAAAGAAAAGGAAATGCATCCGTGCTGCACTAATAAATTCTTGGATTTCTTCTTTGGTAAAATCCTGAATTTCATCAACGATAATATAGTCAGCCTTAGGCATTTTTAGCTTATATTTCCATAGATAATGATGATAAAATCTAAAGGATGAGTCAGACTTCCCATTTCTCATAAATCTACTAAGCGATTTTGTATAGGCAATAAGGATTACGTCTTTGCCATCTTTGTAAAGCTGCTCTGCCTTGTGCATGGCAATTACAGACTTACCGCTACCAGCGCAACCTGCGACAAGCATTGATTTGTCATCGGTATATTCAATCAAGTCAAGTTGGTCATCATCCATCGACTCTTCTGTGACATCCCAGTCGTTTACTCCTTGAAGAATTGCCCTAAAGGAATGAAAACCCGTTTTATCGCTTGGACTTTCTGGGCGTTCTTCAGGTTCTACCTTATCTGAAATATCATTCTCTTCAATTTCATCAGCAGGGTCTTCTGTGTCTTCCTGATGTGAGTCTATTATAACTGGTTGACTATTTATTATTTCTTGAAGTTGTTTGATTTGTTCTTCAAGTTCCTTATTTCGTTCTTCAATTTCAGCTGTTCGCTGTTCAGCAAGCAGTTTACTCTGCTCTGCTTCAAGCTGCATCTTTTGGGCCGTCAATAAGGCTGCCGCCTTTTCTTCCGATTCTTTAATCAGACTTTCAATTTGACCTTGATATTCTGCTATATTATCTTCTTCTCCAAAAGAAAACACATCAAATCCGTCTAAAAACTTGATTGCTTCTCTGCTTGCGACTCGGTTGCTTTTAAGATAATCCAGAAATCCCATAAAGAACGCTGCACATCCACGTGCCTGTATTGCAATATCCATGTTTGTCCTTCCTGCATGTGAGCCGACCTCACTTGCTATACTATAGTAACGGCACAATTCGGCACTGCAACTGTCCAATCCGCGTCTCAATCGTTTTTTTTGTTCATCGAATTTAGAAGTTGTCACATCCCTGTGTTTGTAATAATACACTTTAGGGAACAAATCAGGGAAAATTCTTCCTGTTGGTTTGATATTAGGAGGGTATTCTGAGTACGAATATGTACTATCTTCACGCCTCCAACTAATTGAGGCATCACCATTTATCAAATCCAGAGCTTTTTCCTCATCATCCATGAAGTCAAAGATGAGATACTGCGACAACAATTCTATTGCTGGCCGAATGTTAAGAAAGAATGATCTATAATCCGCATCGTTAAATGATTTAACGGCAAGATTATATCCATGCTTTAGACTTTCTTTTGTTTGTTCCATATTCTTTTTAGTTTTATGGATTCGGTGTACCAAATCCTGCTATTTGTACTATGTTAATATATCCTTGACGTATTGCCTCTGCTGACCATTTTGTTGCAAAATCTGTATTGTTGGCTTTGTCTGAAGCAAGTGTATCTTCATATGTCCACACAAAAACATTACTAACAAAAAAATCTTTCAATAATATCTTTCCATCTTCTTCTGCCCTATGCCTAATAGTGCTCCTACTAGAAAGGCGGCCAATGTAATGTCCGTTATGAACAATATAATAATTGCCATACTGATCGCCGACCTTAATTTCCACAGGATCGTCTTTCTTAATGTGATTCAGAACATATGAATCAACACCTTCGAATATTCGACTTTGAGCAGTATAAGACAAATAATACTTATCCATACCTGGTTTTGGTTCCGTATACCTGAGTGCAGGATAGTCTGGTGCAAGGTATATTTTGTTTTGGGACAAGGCTCGTTCACGTTCTGCTTTATAAATAATCAAACGTTTCTTGGCGCGAGTATATGCGACAAACATAAGCCTTCGTTCCTCATCCATATCTGCATTATCATCCACATTTGGATTTTCACCATCCTCATATTCGCGGTGTGGGCGTAATGGCAAGCCTGCGAATGAAGGAGTGGTTATAACAACATCAAACTCTAAGCCCTTTACTTTATGCATTGTGGTTAAAACAACAGTTAAAGGAGTCTCTTGGAGAATCCGTTGGTTGCGATAATTGTCATATATCTTGTAAACCTGGCCAGCATCATCACGACTTGCTATATCGATTAAATAATCAGCCAAATCTTTCCATGTATGCGAAGCAAAGTCGGAACGAATTGAATCCATATAGTTCAGAACCAAAGTATATGCAATATCTAATGTATATGCATCCCATGAAGGCGATTCTTGCATCTTCTTATTCAAGAATTCCTTTATACCATTGGCAGTCTTATTGTTTCGCAAATCAATTTTTTGATTTGGATGGCGATTAAGGGTATCTACCAAATAATACATTTCCCTCTCTCGCCAGAACTCTCCAAGACTTTCTCCCTGAATTCTTATTCTCACATCTTTAGGAAGAGAGGTCTTGATTTTTGAATAGCCACGGTATACTTCGTTATTTGTTCTAAAAAATACAGCGATAGTATCTATGTGACGTATTTTTTTCAAAACATCATTGTCTTGAATTTGTTCTGCCTTATTATTCTGTTCCTTTGCCCAATTAACTATGTTGACGATATCATTAAACCATACCCGTCCTTTATTTTTGATGCTATCATATTCTTCAACATAAGGATCTGTTGGTTCATATTTCATTATAGAAGGAGCAGAGACGGGCATCCTACCTTCTTGTATAAAGTCTGAAGCTTTATCCAGTATCTTTTGATAAGACCTATAATTGGTAAACATCGACAGCTGTTCTGGTTTGATTTCTCTATCCAATTTCTGATAATATGGACGAGGATCAAGGACTTCTGCATACTTTTCAGGTTGAAGGACAATCTTTCTTCCAAAGTTGTCCTTCGGAACCCTATCAAAACCATATATACTTTGGTTTATGTCTCCAATAGTAAAGAACCGCGCATCTGGGAATATGCGATGAATACGTAGTAAGGAGTCCAAACGAATTGTAGTAATATCCTGAAATTCGTCAACCAATATATATTCAATATTTGGGAAACGAGCCTTAAAATCTCGGACATGCTTGTTAAGATAATTAAAGAATTCATTCTCCCACAATTCTGTGGATATGGAATCAAGCTTTTTACCTAGGCACTTCTTGGCTAATGCATGAAACGTATAAACATTTAATTGATGAGCTATTCTGCTCATTCCCAATTTTGTAAACAAGCTATTCAGGCGATTCCTCAATTCAACTACCACAGCTCTATTATATGCGAGTACTAGTAAATGGGAAGGATCGACATGTTCTTTGTATATTAGTCTTGCACATCGCAAAGTTAGGACATGAGTTTTACCAGCACCCGGGCCTGCTAGTACATTAACGTCCTTATTGGTTGGTTGTTCGTAGATCTTCTTTTGTTCTTCGTTATTTTCCAGTTTTGCTTCCTCTGCCTTCAATGCTTCTTCTGTTAATTCAGACATGATGTCAGAGCCTTCAGGAACATAATCTCCGGCAAGGCTCAAATAGTCTTCATAGTCTTTGCTTTGGAAGTAGCGTTGAATAAAACTACCTTGTTCTTCCTTTTTTACATTTGTGAAGATGTCCATACAAGAAAGTCTTACTTTCTTTATTCTCTCGTTATCATCGAACTCTTTTCGGAATGAGAACATGCTGGATTCTTCAGAAAGTCCATCTGGAATTTCTGTTATAGTTGATTCTGTCGCTAAAACCTCTATTCCATTTTTCACAAGTGGAGAATGTTCAACATATGCAAGATGGAAGAGGATGGAAAGTAAATCTTCAAAATATCTATATCCTTTCTTTGTCCACCCAAGGTCAATAATTACCCTAGCCCAGCTAAATTCCTCTGGTTTCTCGACAACATATTTTATCATAGTGAGGCAATCTTTCTCTAATTGGTCAAGATAGTTTTGCCATTCATTATTTTTAAGTTTGATTTGACATATCACATCATCATCAAGATTCTCGACTTTATAGCTTATCATGGGAAGATAATTTAAGAGAGTAAACATCTGAGATCCCATGCGAGTTATAATATTCTTTCTGAATGTCTCAAATTTTGTGACTGCCAACTTTGGAGGGTTATCCACTTCGGATTTCCAAGGCATATATTTAACGCCATTCTCATCAATAATATCATCATAGATGACATCATCCATCAAATGCTTATATATTTGTTCTCGTTCATCTTGTCCAATTAATCTAACCTTACCCTGTTTGCATTCTGAAAGCAGATTTCTCAGTCCTTCGAAGATTATATGTAAGGCAAAATCATTCCTGCCATGATTAACCATATAATTGGCCTCACAAAATCTGCGAGGGACAAGTTTACAATTCATGGTCTCGTTGAGTTCCAACAAACCGCTTTCCATGCATAAGATTATCTGGTTCATTATCTTCGGCATAGACATACGCAAACTACTTCTCATATCTTTCATAGATATAAGTGAACGTTGGCCTTCACCCTGAGCTTGCTTTTCTATGTATAGGTACACAGGATTACGTTTTAATGAAGTCGATTTGCGACTATTATCATTAACAGTAATGTCGATACAAGCCTGGGACAGATAGCGTTGCTTGATATATCCAATATGATCTAACCAATGGAAAGCCAGTCGTGATGCAGTCGTGTCATTAAAGTCTTCTGCATTCTTAACCCAAACGCTAAATGGAACCACTATAGGATTGGTTTTCGTTTGTTCAATTGTCTGGAATCGATTGATATATTCCACAATCTTATCTTTAGCATCAGTTAAGTTAGACCAACTCATCTGGCTTTTAACCAGTAGTTCTTTTAGCTTTCTAAAGTCCTCTTTAGACGTTAAGCAAAGGGCTGGAATCTTTTCCTTTCCATCCTCAAATGCCAATTTGTATTGTTTTTCATCACGTCCTGCACGACCAACTTCTTGCAAATAATCTTCCAAAACAGAAGGAGGACTATAGTGAACGATATAATGAACATTTGGAATGTCCATTCCCATACCAAATGCCTTTGTAGCACAAAGAATGTAAAGAGGATCAACACCTTCTTTGCGCTTGAATTGTTCATAAACATCATTTCTCAAACCAGCATCAAGACCAGCATGATAAAAACCTATTTTATCAATACATTTATTTAAAATACTATCTGGAGCAGATTTTAGTGCTAATTCGGACAAGGCATCTGCTGTTTCCTCACATTGTCTATGAGTGCGACAGAAAACAATCATACAACTTAATGAGAAATCTATTTTTTTGTTCTCAATAAAATGGACAATCTCATGTATTCTCGCATCATCTTCATGTTCTGTTAGAGAAAATGAAATTCCAATATGTTGGCGGATTGGATTATAGTCTTCCGCACTTTGACCTAATCTTTGTATATCTGGCAGGAACGACCGAATATCTGATTCCACCTGTGTAGTTACAGTAGCAGAGAACAATGCAAACATAAAATCAAATTGTTTCCTTAGTTCTATGCATGTCAAAACTGCGTTTCGATAATCAGGACGGAACTCCTGTCCCCATTGCGAGATACAATGAGCTTCATCGAATATAACATACTCCAGACCTCCATCCATTTCCATGCGCTGGAAAAGAACATTCATGAATGATTTAACACGGAATCTTTCTGGTGTAATATAAAGTAGTGCTATTTCTCCCGAACGTATTTTTCGGTAGATATTCTCCACTTCTGGACGCTGACGATCACCACTCAGATAATCCACATTAGTTGCAAATCCTTTCTTTTGTAAATCTTCAACTTGGTCTTGCATTAATGCTCGCAGAGGAGTTATAACCAAAGACAACTTCTTTGTTGTTGATGCTTTGTAAAGTGCCGGTCCTTGGAAACATACTGATTTACCTTCACCCGTCGGCATTGACACAATACAGTCTCCTCTCTTTTCCCACATATATGGAAGTACCTCCTCTTGTGTGGGCTTCCATTTATGTTCGCCTATGAAATGTTTGCGGATTAATTCTAAAGCGGTTATAGTGTCAATGTCCTCTTCTTTACCTCTACTGTCATCAAAGTATTGACTAGAGTTAACAAGAGCATCGTTATATTCGCTATCTGTTTCCCATAAATCAACTTTAAAAGATTGAGCTTGACAACTATTCGCAATGTCTTCATAGTCATCAAAATGCGGATCTATAATATAGAATTGAGTAGCTTCACTATTGGCCATTACTAAAGAACAGTAGTTCTCGTATATAGGCCATGCAGCATGAATACACTGACGTGGAGTAGTATGATGAACCTTATCATCGCGCTCATCATCAGCATCTTCTTCCAAATCATCATCAAAAGGAAGCTTATCCCACATTAACATGTATCTGTCTATGTCCATGTTGTCCCAAACATAGCAAAATGGTTTATCCGTTCTATACGAACCTACTCCGTCAATGAATTCCTGCTTGGAAATTATAACCATTCCATTGGCATGGTTACCAATATATTCGAGTTTGCGGAATCCATTGCCACTCGAAGGTATAAAGAACCCTTGGGCAACAGCATATTCTGTAAGTTTTTCAATTTCTTTCTTATCATTGATTACATAAACGATAGGAAGATCCTTATTCGCCTCATGTATTTTGCTCAATAATGCGATTTGGAACAACCAATACTTACTCCTTTGAGTTGTAGAACTATTAACACGCATAACCATGTCTGCCGTGCGGTTTCTACTAACCTGAGTCAAGTTAATATGACCATAATCTTTGCCTGAGAACTTCCATTTTATTATTTGTGGCTTGGGCTTGAAGTGATTCAAGAAACGCTTTCTATAAGCTTGATATTGAAAATTCAAGTAAAAAGCGAACTGACCATTCTGCTCTCTTTCCACCCAAATGTTTGCGGCAAGGTCTGGTTTTATAATACCCAGTTTTCTTATCTCGTCACCTTTAATTGGGGCATAATTTGTTGAAGCCATAGTGAAAGGAAGCTTACTTCCACACGCTATCAAATCAGCAAATGTCTTGTTGTCACAAGCTCTACATTTGTGAACCCTATCTTCTAACTCAGAACCAATAATATAAATATGCTTATAATCCCTGGAAAGAACCTTGTCATCTTCGAAAGAATTCACATCAATGCAATCAATATGGCTTCTGAAATATGACAGATAATCTTGTAATTCCTCTTCTGCAAAAGATATCTTGCCACTTTCACTATCTACAACTCGGAGATATTGGGCAAGATTTTCCAGAACAGGAGTACGAGACACCACACAGAAACGTTCTAAAATAGCTTGTCTGATGACATCATTGATTGGCTTCTCTTTAATGGCATTAATGTCTATACTTTTATATGCGTCAAAAGCCATTGCTCCTGGGAATGACAAAGGTATATACTGGGCTAATCGTGCCCACAAATTACTTGGGGCGATTAATAATGTAGACTCTGATTCGGGGATGGCAGCTATTTTGTTCAGTTGCTTAATCAAATCGTCAGATAATGGACGTAATTCCTGGAAAAACTGACGTTCAAGATTAGCTGTGCTCCTGAAATACTCTGCAAAGTAATCAACGCGCAAAGAACTGATAATTTTCTCGATGTTTTCTGGAAGCACCTCGCGCAGTTGTTCAACTAAGGAATCATCTGTGGATAATCTGTAAAGTTGATTCCAAAACAATTCATTAGTTAATTTTGTATCAGCTTCAGCATTGTGTTCTGTATGTAGGGAATAAGCGTATCTACATGGATTAAGTAAGATCTCAATTTCAAGGGAATCCCACACAAAGGTTTCATTGGGCAGTTCCAACCCTTTCTTCTTCAAAATCGGTAAATCCCAATGCTTTATATTGTGACCGACAATAACAGGAATCTTCTTTAGCTTCCTCAATAATGAGTTTATTTGATCTTCGCCAGTATACGCTCTCATGTTATCCTCTGCGAAGAAAGCAAATTCCATTATTTTTTCTCCATCAGATTCCAAGTCAAACACGCAGTAAGGCATTTCGCCTTTAATGGTTTCCCATTTTTCACCGATGTAGATGGTAAACAGTTTACTGCCAATTATCACCTCATTAGAAACAATTGTGACTGCTCTCTCTGCAGGCAAACGCCTTACCAGTTGAATACTATCATCAGAAGCCATCAGTTTCAATGCTCTGAGAACTTTGTCATAAGATAGCGAATTTATAGTACAGAGCAATTCATCATCTGTGAGATGTTTTGAGCAAAACTTCAAGAATTTCTTAACCTTAGGAATTCCTGAATTATTCACATTCTCAATGATTGGCAATTTGTTCCCTATAGCATTATATATGCTGATGTCCTCGGTAAGATAGAATAGAGAAGATTTAAAACAATCGTCAGAGATAGAACAAGCGCTAGCAAATTTAAGCCATTGTTTTTTTTCAGTTTCACTATGAAAAGTATTAATAAACTCATTTAGCTTGTTCCTATTATTGCTATATCTTCTAATCAGTGAAATTACACAAGGGTGTTCAAGCAGTTCCAAATTGCGGATGTATTTATACAAACACATTCTCAATTCAGCTGTCGGTTTAAAATGCTCTAGATCTAATACAAACGAATCAAGTTCGTCAGTTGTCATATTTGACATCAAGTGCTCCCATTCTTCTACATCAACCGTTTTCGTTTGGTAAAGATTCGTTAAGACACATCGTCGTCCTTGGATACTCTTAAAGAATATTTTATTGATTGCCCTTTGAATAGATTCCTTAAAGCTACTCCGATTAACTACGCCATCTATAAACACATACTCACCTGAATAGTTCTTGCAGATGGAGAGATTCTCATTAGTTGGCAAGAGTTCTTTGGCATGAATAGCTGCGTGTCTTATACGGGTTGGTTGTTTTTTAAGTTCAAAGGTAATCCACATTTCTTCCCGCAATTCGGATGTGTCTTCCCAATGTTTTTTTTCTAAATATAGGGTTATAGGAGTGCAGGGAGGTAAATCATCTATGCCAAATGCATTTGTTACTACAAAGGCATAATTCTCATCAGGTCGGCATCTATTAATTATACCAACAAGTCTTTTGGGAGAAGGTTCCTTGGCCTTAGCTTTGTTTTCGGCATTTCCACTTTCTTCAGTTTCCTGAATGTTAGTATGTGAAAGATTCTTGACTGTTGCCGAGTCTGTCCTAACTTGAACATTAGGCGTGGAAGGATGAAGGCTATTATTATCAGAGGGTATCGATTCTGTGGGTGTTGTCTCTATTTGATGTTCATGTTTATCACATGAAGTAGATTTTATCTCAAACGTATTGATGGCAAGCAGTGGGCCTAATACACAAAGTTCTGAAGTGGATAATATATAGTCAGAATCAGCGGGAAGTTCGATGCCCTTTTGTTGAGCATATCGACGAAGTTCATCGATGGATACTCCTTTAACGGTGATTATGTCGGATATTGTGATTTTGCTTGATGCCATATTTAATTCTCTGTTGGATGAGTACCCTTAAAAAGCCAATAATCAAAAATCGAAAGAAGAAACCTGCAAAACGCAAACAATACAAACCACTGATTTTCTGGTGTTTAATTTGTTATTTTGTTGCCTGGCCATTTTGATTATCATCATTTTTTAAAGTGGATTCATTGGATTATATTGGACTCATTTTGACTATGCTTTTGGATTTGTCAAATTCTGACGACAAAGATATAAAAATTATTGCAGACTATCGCAAGAACGTAGAGATAATCTGCAATACTAATGATTCTTTGTGAGATAGATTGCATTTTGAAATAGTACATGGTAAGGGTCAACATTTTTCTCACTTTTATTTTTTTCTCAAACGAATGAACACACTATCAAACCAATGCGGCTGCATCCTGACAATAAGGGCGCAGCCGCAATTGTGCATTGTGCATTATGCATTATGCATTGTGCATTACTTATACCTTTCCTTTAGGTTGTAGATGGCGGTGAAGATGTCGCGGTCAGCGTCGGTAAACTGGACATTCCGGCGAGCCATCACACGCTCTGCTATGGCAAAGAATGCCTGCAGCGGAACATCCTTGAAGCCCGCTGTCGCACTGCCTTCCTGGAACGACCCCACGAAGTTGCGCGGGAAACCAGCACCGTGGATATTTGCACCAACACCCACCACTGTGGCAGTGTTGAACATACTGTTCACACCCGTCTTGCTGTGGTCACCCATGATGAGGCCGCAGAACTGCAGTCCGGTGCGCACAAATCGTTGCTCGACATAGTCCCACACCTTGATTTCGCTGTAGTCGTTCTTCAGGTCGCTCGCTGTGGTACCACCACCCAGATTGCACCATTCGCCAATGACTGCATCGCCGATAAAACCGTCATGTGCCTTGTTGCTATAGCCAATCATCACCGTGTTTTCTACTTCGCCGCCGACTTTGCAGTACGGTCCCAGCGTCGTTGCGCCATAAATCTTGGCACCCAGTTTCACCTTGGCGTGCGAGCAAGCGGCAAATGCGCCACGAATCATGCTACCTTCCATCACTTCCACATCATGCCCAATGTAGATGGGTCCCTCGTGTGTGTTCAGAAATGCTCCTTCTACCCAAGCGCCTGGCTCAAGAAAGATGCGGCTCGGGTCGCCAATGACGGTATTGCTCTTGGGCAGTGGCTGTGATGTGCGGCCAGCAGTGAGGCGCTCAAAGTCGGCTTTCAGCACCTTGCCGTTGAGCTCAAAGATGTGATAGGGGCGTGTGATCATGTCGGGTTTAACCTCAGGGTAGACCACCTTCTGCCAGTGGCGGTTGTCAAAGTCCTGAGCCGAGCCGTTGAACGCAATCAGGTCCTCGCCCACCATCAAT
>JAEEGL014552712.1_pt1 | contig 15748 bp, 7 predicted proteins | sample 9134231 | NCBI WGS metagenome assembly JAEEGL01 (sample SAMN16246548, study PRJNA631951) | gut metagenome | biome: gut microbiome; feature: rumen; material: fiber-attached | host: Bos | place: Iran: Karaj | collected 2018-10
TTTAGAAATATTATTCTTGGAAAAGATTATTTTGAACAGTTGATTAATGTGTTTAAAAAAATTTTAAGTTTTAGAGATAAATATATGGTTGATGTTGATATTTTAAATTCTGAAAAATATTTAGATATTATGAATTTGTCTTTTTCTTATCTTAAAGTTAGTATTTATAAAGATATTGAAAAGTTCCTTAAATATTAACACTAAAATATTATTTAATAAATTCTTTCTTTAATTTTTTTTATTTAAATAAATGGGTTATATTCAATTTGGTGAAATTAGGAATGAACATTTTTATTTAATAATATTATTCTTTGTATATCTTTTAAATTTATTATTTTATTCTAAGAACACAGAAATATTTGACAATGATCCTTTTATTATATGTTTATCAATGTTTATTGCAGAAATGATTGGAGGTATTTTTATTCCTATTTCAAGATATTTAAATAAATCAGAATTAAATGACTCTTCTTTCATTAAAGATAAAATAAAAAAAGAAAATAATAATTATAATATTAATCAACCTTATGGAACTTTTATTTTCATTAAAGAAGAATTTCAAGAATTATTTCCTAATTTTAATCTTTTAATAATTATTTTCCTATCAGTTATAGATTTTTCTAATACTTTATTTTCATTTTATTCTGATAAAGTTGGTTATGCTTTAAATAGTGAAGTTGAATTTTTTAATTTAATACTTACTTTGGGTTTAAGTTATTTTATTATAGATTTTAGAATTTTTCTACATCATAAAGTTATGATTTTTTTTATTGTATTTTTAGCTATTTTTATTGATGTTATAGATTATTTACGTAAAGGAAGTCAAAATATTACTTGGGATAGTATAATTGGTTCTTTTCAAATTATAATAGGGAATATTTTTAATATTTTTATTCCTGTTACTGCCAAATATTTAATGGATAAAAATCATTGTTCTCCTTTTAAAATTCTTTTTTTTTGTGGTTTTTTTGGTCTTCTTTTAACTTTTATATATAGTTTTTTCCATCATTTAATTATAACCGATGACTTTAGAGATCTTTATGAAAGTTTATATGAAAATATATTAATAAATAATTTTTCGAATTTCTTTTTTCTGGTCTCATTAAGTTTTTTATTAACTTTTTTTACAATTTTAACTTGTAAATTTTTATATCCAACTCATATAACTTTAGTTTCTTATTCATCTAAACCTTTATTTAGGATATTAAATTTTTTATTTTTTGGTCAGGATAAAAAAATTAGTAATCATTTGATTTTAATGTATTTTTCCTATTTTATCCTTATTTTTTGTTGTTTAGTTTTCAATGAATTTATTATTTTAAATTTTTGTGGTTTAAATGAATTTACAAAATGCGGTATTGCAAATAGAGCTGAGGAAGAAACAAATAAAATTTCATGTGAAAATGAAGAAAATCTTTCATCAAACGCATTTACAAACACTAATTAAAAGTTCTTTTTTATATATAACAAATAAACAATAAAATATAAAAAGTAATTATTAAAACATTTGAAAATTGAAATATTAATATTTATCTTAAAAAAAAATAAAATAAACTTCTTAATATGTTTTTTTATTTTTTAAAGGATTATTATTTTTTCTTTTAATTTTTTATATTTTTTTTTCATATTTTTTTTATAAAAGCAAATATTTAATAATGGAAATTCCTACAATAAATATTTCTTCTTTAAAATATAAATATGATACTATTAACACAGGGGATATGTCTACAATTTGTACAAAATCTACAAATCATTTAGTATCACCTCGTAAAAAAAATGTTGAAATTCCCGAATTATCAATAGACATTTTTAATTCAAAATCAAATACAAAAGAACTTTTAACAAGTTATATCTCGAAAAAAATATCAAAAAATAAACAATATAACAGTTCAAATAAAGATAAATATAAATTATTAATGAAAAAATTAGATACTTGGGATAAAGAACATTTATCTGTAGTGAAAGAAGATCCTGATTTATTATATCAAAAATTATCTTCTTTATATAGAAAAATTAATTTAGTTAAAGAACAGAAAAAATTAGATCAATTTCATTCTCTTTTAAGATCAAAATCTAATTTTAATAAAATAATAGAAAAAGGTTCAACAACTAATAAAATTTTAGAAGAATTTTTTAATCAAAGAAATAAAGATCAAGGAAGTATTTTAAAAAATAATATAACTAAAACAAAAACAAGATTTAATTTTTCTTTATTTCAACCAAAAAATCAAAAAGAAATAGAACAAAATATAGGAGTAGATAGTAAAACAATTAATGCAATGTCATCAGGAGATATAAATAATGAATATTATACTAGAGTAATAAAAGAAAAAATGAAATATGAAAATCAACTTCATTCAGAATTAATATCAGTGAATAATGAAATATATGAAAAAAAAATAGAAAAAAAATTAACAAATGAAAGATTAAGTAATATATATAATCAAAAATCACAATTAACAAAAAACTTTAATGTATTATTTAATAGAAGAAAATCAGTATTAGAAAAATTTCAAGAAGATTATGAAAGACAACAATTAAATAATAATAACATTAAAAAAAAGTTAAAACATGTTAGAAGAGTATCAAAAATAAGTAACTTTTTATTAAATATGGAAGCATCGAAAAAAAATGTAGAATTAAAACAAAATATAAAAGCAGCTCAAATAGAATATGTAGAAAATATGAAGTCAATAGATTCAGAAAAGAAAATATGTTTAGATGAAATGAATAGAATAGAAAAAGAAATGAATTTTTATAAACAAGTAAATGATGAATTAATAAAAGAACATAGACAATATTATATGGAAATATTAAAAAGTGGATATGACTCAAGAGGTGAAGGAATGATTTGGGTAGTTAGAAATTTATTAGAATTACAAACTAACTTAGAATATCATCATTTCCCAAAATTTTTAACACATGAACAAATAGATTATTTATTAAAAATTGCCACTATTTCTTTAGAAGAAATCCAATTAAAAATTATTTTGAAAGTTTTAAAAAAAAAACAAAATGATTTAAAAGTAAAAGAAAATATAAGAAGAATTTCAGTAGTTGAAGAATTTTTTGCTAATAAAAGTCCTAAAAGAAATACTAATGATGAAGAAAATAATAAAAGAACTCATAGAAGAGTTTTAACAGATTATGAAAGACAGAAAATTAAAATTAGAAAAGAAATAAATAAAAAATTTATTAAATTATATACTAGAAATGAAGAAACTATGAGAATGTTTGGAGATAAAAATATGGAAGAAAATAAAGATGAAGCTTTTATTGAAACTTTAAGAGATAGTTTATTTGGAAGAAGAAATTATGAAAATGAATCCTTATTAAAAATATTTGAAGGTGATAAACTACAACAAAAAATTTTAAGTATTATTATATATATTAGACAAAGATTAGAAGATTTAAAATTTATTAAACAAAAAATTACTGAAGATGAAATTAATACGTTTAAAGATAGTCAAAAATATGATGAAGCTAATTTAGATGTTAATCAATTAATGCAAAAAGAACTTGTTAAAAAATGTCTTTTTGGTTCAAGTTCAAATTTTTAAAATATAATTTTATAAAATGTGCTTTTTTTAAATAATATATTATATGTATATTTATATTATTTAATTTTGAATATAATATTTATCAATATCATAAATATATAATTTTAATTAAAATAAATTATTTATTTAGTATTAAAATGGATGATTCAAATAATAATATAATTAAAGAAAGATTAAATTCAATAATCAATAAAGGAAATAAAACACCTGAAAATATATCAAATGAAAAAGAAGTGAATTTTAAAAATATTTCTCCCTTTCCTTCTCAACAAGAAATAAATAAAATGAATAATCAAATGAATAATATAAAATTAGAATTTGAAAAAGCATCATCAAACACTCCTTCAAAAGATAAATTTTCAACTTTTATTAAACAAGCAAATGATATGTTTAATAATTATGAAAAACAATTAGAATATTATAAAAAAAAATTATTAATGTTTAATCCAAATGATTTACAAATGAAATTAACTAATTGGGAAGAAAATAAAGAAGAAAATAAAAATAATAAATTAAATAATGAAAATTACTTTACAATAAATCCTTCTGATAAAGACATTTTTTTCGGAGTTATTAATAAAATTAAAAAAAATGCAGAAGAAAATATAAAAGACAATAAAAAATTAGAAGAATCAATAGATTCAATAAAAAAATTATATGAAAAAAAATTAATACATTTATATACAGAAAATAAAAATTTAGAAAATATGATAGATAAATTAACATCAACAGTGATAAATAATTTACAAGAAAAAATAAAACAATTAGGAGATTCATTAAATAAAGAAACAAAAGAAAAAAATGAATTAAAAAAAAAAGTAAATGGAATAGATATGTTTGTTGAACAAGTATCACAGTTAAAAATACAATTAGATGAAAAAGATAATGAAATGATAGACTTAAATAAACAACAAATAAATAACATGTCAAAAATTGAAGAATTAACTTCAACAATAAAACAATTAAAAGGAGATATTTCTTTAAAAAATAGTTTAATTAATGAAAAGGAAAAAATTATAAATACAAATGAAATGGAAATAATACAATTAAATTCTTTAATTAATCAAAAAGATAATTCTATTGAAGAATTAAGTAATAATATTAAAGAAAAAGAGAAAGAAATTAAAATATTATTTAATGATAATATTGAATGGGAAGAAAAGTATAAAGTTCAAAATAAAGAAATTGAAAACTTTAAAAAATGGTCTTTATGGGATCAAAATTTAATTGAATCTTTTAAAAAAATTGATAAATTAGAAGAAGAATTAAAAGAAAAAAATGATAATTTAAATAAATACATTGATGAAAATAATCATATTAAAAAAGTTAATTCGGAATTAAAATCTCTTTTAGAAAGCACTAAAAATAATTTAGAAAGTGTAAAAAGTGAAAATGATAATTTAATGATTGTTAAAATTCAATATCAAGAAAATTTATATAAAATTGAAGGTTATGATAAAATGAAAAGTGAAAATGAAAAATTGAAAAAAGAAATTGAATCTCTTAATTTAGATTATAATAAAGAAATAAAAGAAATAAAAGATAAATATGAAAATCAAATAGCAAAAGATAAAAATGATTATAATGTAGAAATTGATAAATTGAAAAAATTAAATGAAAATATTGAAGAATTAACAAAAAAAAAAATTGAAGAAATTCAACAAAAGAAAATAGAAGAATTAGAAAAAGAAATAAATACAAAAAATGAAAATTTAGAAGAGCAAAAAAATTTAGTAGATAAAACATTAAATGAAAATAAACAATATGTTAAAGAAATAGAAAAAAAATCAGAAATAATAAAAAATTTAAATATATTATATGATAATTTATTAAAAAAATCAAAAGAAACTGAATTAAAATTAGAAAAATATGAAACTTCAAAAGATAAAAGTGCTTTAATATCAAATTCAATGGAAATTTCAAATGTTCAAAATGATATTTCTCAAATTAATAATAATAACAATAATAATAATAATAAAACTTATTCTACTTTTGATAAATATTCTTTTACAAAAGAAGTTTTAATTAATTATTTATTTTGCTTATATTTATATGAAGCAGGCATTTCTATTCAAAATATAACAAATAATATAGTAAATAATTTAAATTCATATTTAAATTTTGCTTTTAAAGATTTAACAAATAAAGAAAATTCATATAATAATCATTCAAATTTCCCTAATAGTTCAATGCAAAATGAATTTATTGAAGATATATATTTTGTCGCTTTTGATAAAATGATATCAAAAAAAATATTTATCAATGGTGAAATTCCTTTAATAAATGGTAAATTAGATACATCAATAGCAAAGATAAGTTTCGAAGATTTTGATGATGGAACAATAATAGAAATATGTTATGAATTAATAAATAGAAATATAATAACAAGATTAAAAAATCCTAAATCATTAAATCAAATATCTTCATTATTTATATCTAAATATGATAAAAAATTTGATTTTGATATTAAATTAGAAGATTTTATTAATAAAGATATAGTACCATTAGTACAAAAAAGAATACAAAAATATGATAATGGAGTTTTTAAAGATATGAGAAATTTAGTAGAATTATTAATTCATGGAATTAAAAATGGTAAATTATATATTGATGGTAAAGAAGCATATTCATTTGAAAATTATTATGAAATATATAATCAATATTCAAATATTACAGATAGAAATATTAAAGTTGAAATTTCTGGAAATATATTAAAAGCTGAAGCTATTGATAATGTAGCTCATACTTTTAAATTTTATTCTCCTAATTTTATTAGATTTAATTCTTGTTTTAATATTCCTCAAATTCCAAGTGATATTCCTAAGAATAATATTAATGAAAATATTGATAAACTTGTTTATAATTTAGCTAATATGAGAATTAATTATACTTTTCAAAATTTTAATTTAATTAATTCTATTAATAAAATATTATCCAATGTATCTTTATATCAACAAAATATTAAACAAATATCTTTTAATTCAAATAATTTGAATCAACATCTTTTTAGTACTAAAATTATGACTGTTATTAAGTCTTTAATTAATTTAGAATATCTTGATTTATCAAATAATGGTCTTAAAGATGAAGATCTTAAATTATTAATGGAATATTTAAAAGAAAATAAAAATTTAAAAAAATTCTTTTTAAATAAAAACTCAATTTCTTCTACAGGAGGATTTTACATAGCAGATACATTAAGTCAAAATCAAATATTAGAAGAATTATATTTATCTAATAATAATTTAAACGATAATGGATTAAATTCATTAATAAATATTTTATCAAATTCAAACACTTCAATCACAAAATTAGATTTATCATATAATAATTTAAAGCAAGAAAATATAATTTCAATAGCAGATTATTTATCGAATAATCCTCCATTAAAATATTTAGATTTAAGTGGAAATCCAATAGAAGCTCAATCATCAAATTTATTTGGAATAGGATTAAAAAAGAATAAAAATTTAAATGTAATAAAATTAAATAATTGTAATTTAAATGAAGATTCATCACCTCAAATATTGAATTTTATGAGTAGAACAAATATGTATAAAATAGAATTAAATGATAATCAATTTGGAAAAATGGGTCCTTTAATTATTTTAAATCAATTAAGAGCTACTTTAACTCTTAAAGAAATAAGTTTACAAACTTGTGAAGTTACTCCTAATTTATTAAGTTCTATTGCTCAAATTATTCAAGATTGGAAAAATTTAGAATTAATAGATTTAAGAAATAATTCTTTTTCTGATGATCAATTAAAAGAGTTTATCAATAAATTAAAAGAAAATAAAATTAAAATTCTATTTTCTAAAGATAAATTATCTTCAAATGCTAATAAAATTATTAGTGAATTTAAAAATATAAAATTAGACTAATAAAAATAAAATATATATTATAAATATACTAATTTAATTATCATTTTCTTCTATTGTTAAATAAAATTTATTTTTTGGATTTGCAAAAAAAGATGTGTTTGTTCTTTTTATTTTTCTTAAAATTTTAGATTTTAATTGAATACAATAATTATTATTATTTTCTTTCATTTCACTTTCATCTAATGATAAAGAATTACTTATATTAATATTAGAAATAACATTTGAATTTTCATTTTCATTTTCTTTTTCTTTTGGAATTATTCTTTTTTTCTTTTTAAAGATTTCTGTAAAATATATTCTAAAAATTTTCTGTTTATCAATTGTAATATGGTATATTTTTTCTAATAAAGATAAAATATCACTTCCAAAATATTTTTTCAATTGCTTCACAGCAAATAATATATTTTCTTTAAACACAGTAGTATCTCTTAAAATTGATTCAAAAGCTTCATTTGAATCAAGTATACCAAGACTAGTATTAATATTATTTGTTACATTTAAATTTTTATTTGAATACATTTCACTTATATTCATACTACTTTCAATAGAAACATTTGGTTTTTGTTTTATATCTCTTATAATAAATAAATTTAATCCAAAATTTAATTCAAAATTTTGTGCTTTTAAAAAATTCATATCATTTTGTAAAATTAATACAATTTCATTATATTCATCTTCATGTACTTCAATATTATCTTTCACTTCTATTTCATTAATATCTATTATTTCTGCTGAATTAGTTGAAATATTTTTTATTTCATTTTCTTCTGAAAAACTAAAATTAATCCAATTATTATAACTTATAAAAGGAGTGAAAGAAAGTGGATTTCTAAATAAAACTATAATTTTATTATAATTTAAATACCTTATATTAAATATTCCTAAAATTAAAGGAAGAAAAGTATAACTAAAATTAGATATAAGTTCCATTAAATAATTTTTATAATTTAAAATAAAGCTGTTTAACTGTGAATAAGAAATTAAATTATTATCATAAATTTCAAAAGTTAAAAAAGCATCTTTTGAATAATAAGTATTAAAATTATTATTTTTAATTTTATTCTCGAAAAAATAACTTAATAATTCTTTATTATTACTAATATCAAGAGAATATAAAATATCATTAATTGAAATTTGATAAAAAGGATATAAATCAAATAAAATTTCTCCCATTAAAGATTCAATAAAAAATTCGCAATCATCATAAGATATATTAAGAATAATAGAATTAAGAGAATTAAGAGAACGATTATTTCTGCTTTTACTTCTACTATTAGAATTTTCAGAATTATCATCTTTATCTATACTTGAATTTTCACTATTTCTTTTATTTGATATTGAAGTACTTTTAGAATATGTATCATCTTTAATAATATATTTAATAAAATCTTCTTTTATTTTTTTATCATCGATACTACTTATTAATTGCTTTAATTCGAATTTATAAAAAGATTTTATTTTTCCTCTATTATCAATACTTATTCTATTTATTTTTGATACTGTGTCTCTTATATTTTGTTTATTTATTTTTTCTTTTAAATTTATATTTTTAAATGGTATTCCTTCATTTTCTATTTCTTTTTCTACTTTTTTATAAACATTTAAATTTGATTTAAAATAAAAATAAAGTAGTTTAAATATAATAAAGTAATTACATGGTAAAAATTCTTTTTCTTCTTTATATAATAATTGTTCTATAATATGTTTGTTTAAAAGTTCAATATTTAAATTTTTTGATTTTTTATCTTCTTCTAATTTACTTTCTGTTGAATTTAACCCTAAATCTAAAGAGTTTTTATATATTGAATTAAATAATCTTTCATCACTTTCATTTAAATAAGAATCTTCTTCTGAATTTAAATTTTCTATTACACTGTTTTTTGCCTGATCAATTATTATAGGTTTAAATAATTTTATTTTATTATTTTTCAATCCAAATGAATTATTACATAATTTTAAAAAATAAAAAAATTTCATTGATTTTGAAATTGGATTTTTGTTTTTTTTATCTATTTTTAATAGCATTGCCCCAAATAAAATATTATAAATAAAAAATGAACTATATTCAATAAAAATTTGAATAGAAATATAAAATTTATCATTTTTAAAAAATTGTTTTTCAATTGCAAATCTAATAATTGTAGGAATATTTAATATTAAATCATATATTGATTTATTGATTAAATGTTCTGACAATATAATAATTTTTTGTTTAGTAATATTATAAATTTTTTCATTTGAAATATTATTTGAAAAAATAGTTTCTGATTTTAAAGAATTATATTTCATTGTTAAGATTCTAATAAAAAATATTTGAACAAAGCACAAAATTAATTGATATAAATTAACAAAAAATTCCTGTGATTTAATCTTATAAAATATATAAGTAATAATAGCAAAATCAAAAAATAAAACAATAAGCATTTTAATACAATGAGAAAATATAGAATAAATTCCTATTATATCTATTTTATCAATAAAATTTATTAACTCTAATGGATAAAGTCCTTCAATTTTTAACCTTTTAATTTTACAAGTTGATTGAATTAAAATAAAAGATAATATTATATTCATTAAAAAATTCCCTGAAAGAACAATAGGAATATATACTTCTATTAATTTTAATATATCAAAAATATTTCTTTTTCCATCATATAATATATATATGGAAAAAATTATGGATAAAATAATAAAGTAAAAAATTGTTAATAAAATATCAAACCAATAAACCATAAAATGAATTCTTCTTGAATTACATATTTGGCTCAAAGCATATTTTAAAGTTAATAAGAAATAAATAATTATTATGAAATTTATTAATCCTGCAAAAAATATATATAAATAATCAGTATTAAAGCCCTTTCCCATATATTAATTTATATAGTTTGAAATAAATTTTTTAAATATATTATTAATTTATGTTTATATTTTAGTTAAAATGTAAATCTCTTTACATTATAAAAATTAAGTTAAAATCAACTTGTATTAAATATTCTTTTTTTTATTATAACTTTTTAAATATAAAATATTATAATTATTTATAATTAAATATACTTTTATATGAATTCAAAAATTACTGAATTTAATTTATTCCATTATGAAATCTATACTGATAAATTCTTTTAACAATTAAATTATCCTTTAATATATCAGTTAATATAACATAATTAAGTAAATTATTACCTAATTTTTTTTAATTATTAATGGCAATAAAATTGATAATAAAATACTTTTTTATATTATCTTAAATTGATTTTGAAAAATTAGATATATTGAATTATTCTATTATGTTGTAACAACAATTCTTTTTTTTTTATTATTTTCAGATAAAAATGAAATAAGTCATATTTAATTTTAGAAATTATTTTATCTCAAATTATTATTTTTTCAAGAAATATTTTTATTATAATTAAAGGTAAAATAGATTAAAAAGAAGGTTTTTGCAAAATTATAATTATCATTTCTTTGAGTATTATTATTTTCTCTGAAAAAATTTACATCTATTCAATTTTATCATTTATATTTTATTTTTTGATATTTTAATATATATTTCTTTAATGAATGGTAATATCTGTTTTATCTTTTTTTAATTAATTTGAATAAATCATTTAATTAATAACTCCACATATTTTAATTTTTCACAAATATTTCTAATCTTAATTTTTCTTTCAAACAAATCCACAATAATATATAAACTAAGTTCTTCTCTTAATTAAATTATCCTCATTTAATCATATTTTAACAATAAAATCATTTTTAAACATAATAACAAAACATAATATAAAACCGCTTAAAATAAAAATAAATAAACAAATAAACAAAAAAAAAATAATTATTTTCCTAAATTATTAATATCAAAAATAAAAAACAATAAAACATTATATTTTCCTAAATACCAAAAAAATTAAATGTTACCAAATCAAATAGAAAAAAACGTATTATACTTTAGTGATCTTCCATCAAACATAATTCAAAAGGATATAGAAATGTTTTTAGAATCATATAAAGATAAAATTATAGTAATTAACTTAGATCAAAATCCTCGAAATTTAGAATTAAATAAACCCTTAAGTGCCAAAGTAATATTTAAAGATTATGAGTCAGCAAATAAATGTAGATTAGAAATGAATTTAAGAAAAATAAAAGGTCATTCAGTAAGAATAATGTGGGATGAAAAAGATAGTTCAATACGATATAATACAAAATCAAATTTATATTTTAAAGGAATTCCACATAATATTTCTTCAAGACAAGTTTATGAATATTTTATGAAATTTGGTGATATTTCTTCTTTAAAATTAATGGATGATGAAAATGGAAATAATTTAGGTTATGGTTATATTACTTATTATAACCCTGATGATGCTCAAAAAGCAATTTTAGAAACTAATGGAAAAAAAATCTTTAATAATACTAATATTATTGAAATTACTCAATTCCAAAAAAGAATAGAAAGAACTTTATATAATTATGAAAAAGAAATTCAAAAAATTTACATTAATAATTTTAACCAACAATTAAATGAAGAAGAATTAAATAAAATTTGTTCTAAATATGGTAAAGTTACTTCATGTAAAATTTTCCAAGATCATTTAGGAAGAAATTTTGCTATTGTTCAATTTGAAAATCAAGAAATGACTAATAATGCTTTGAAAAATTTACAAAATGAAAAAGAACTTTCAGATCCAAATTCTAAATTACTTGTTGAAGTAAAGCAAAATAAATTTGAAAGAAAACAATATTTAGAAAATAAAAAAAGAGAAACAAATAATAAATTAAATCAACAATATCAAATGTGTAATTTACATATAAGAAATATACCATTAACAGCAACTGAAGATGATTTAATAAATGCTTTTTCTAAATATGGAAATATTAAAAGTGTAAAAATAGAAAAATATATATTAGAAACTAAAGTACATGATACTTTTAAAGAAATTCCTACAAGTAAAGGCTTTGGTTATTTATGTTTTGATAATCCAGAAAGTGCTAAAAATGCTATTTTAGGTTTAAATGAAAAATATTTACCTTCTTTTGAAAGTTGGAATAGACCTTTATTAATTGAATATTTCATTCCTAAAGCTGAAAGACAAATTATGAATAATCAACTGATGAATAATAATGGAATGTTTTATTATAATCAAAATATGATTATGAATCCTTATAATGTTTATAATAATAGAACTGGATATGGATATTATAATAAAAAAAAGAATAATAGAAATTATAATAATAATAAAAATAATAAAAATAATAATAATAACAATAATAATAATAATAATAATAATCAACAAGTTAAAAAGGAAAAAATTAGAGAAATTGATCTTAATATTTTTAATAGTCTTGAAAATGAAGAAGCTAAAAGAGATTATTTAGGTGAACAAATATTTAAAGCTATTGAAAATAGTACTATTGCAATTAATAATAAAATGGATTATGATACTATTGGAAAAATTACTGGAATGATTATTGGTATTCCAGATATTAATGAAGTTATTGATATATTTAAATCAGAAAATGCTTTGAATTCAAGAATTAAAGAAGGTTTAGCTTTAATACAAGGTAATAAATAATTCTAATAAATACTATTTTCAACCATAAAAAAACAAGAAAAAATTTGACTAAATTTTTTTTTTTCTTTTCTTTCTTTTAAATTTCTAATATTCAATTAAATCTTCATCTTTTAAATTGAATGAAAAAAATAAATTAAAAAAACAAAAAAATGTTATCACAACAGAATAATAATAGAGCTAATGGAGAAGCACGTTGTTTTTTATGCTTAAAAGATATATTAGATGAATATACTTTTCAATTTGAAGATTTTTGTCATTTTATAATAAAGAAAAAGATATATTGTAAAAGAGATGAATCAAAAATAAAAAATTCAAAAGAAATATCTGAAAATTTATATAATTCAATAAAAGAAGAAAGTAAAAAATTAATTAAACCATGTAAATGTGATGTTTTATGTCATATTCACTGTTTAATTCAATATTGTATAATGCATTTAATAATAAAATGTGAAGAATGTAACAGTGAATATTGTTTTGATTTTAAAGATTTAAATGAAAATTCAAATTCAAATTGTTATTATATTTCAATTATTCTTTGGATAATCCTTCACATTATTCTTTTAACTTCTGCTATTCTTTTTTTTACTATTAAAATAATACCAAAAAAATACGAATCTTATAATTATATAATTGCCATATTATTAATTATTATAAATTGTCTTTTAATTTGTGGTAATGTTTTAAATTATAAACCAAATAAAAATCTTCATCAAAATATTTATCCTTCCTTTATTCAATATTCTTCAAATTTAAAAAAAAATGATGAAGAATATACTAATTTCAGTTATTTTCTTCAAAGATGTTTAAAATCTTCAATGTTTGAAATTGTTGAAAAAAGAATATCTAATAGATTATATTTAACAACAACTTTAAATACTCAAAGAGAAATAAATGAATATATTAATAATAATAATAATGAATTATTTGATATAAATAATGATGAAATAAAAGAAAAAATCAAAGAAGTCGAATTAGAAGATAAATTTCATGGAGCTCAAATTATTAAATCAAGTCTTGTTGAAAATGATAAAATTAATATTGAAGAAAAAAATAAAAATAATAATCATAATAATATAAATAAGAAATTTTTACCAAAAAGCCAAACAAAAAATGCTCGTATGAGATATAGTCAAAAAGTTCCTAAAGGAAAAAATAATAATAAAAATAAAGATAATCATAATTATAATAATAGTAAAAGTAATATTGATGAAATGAAATTACTTGATGATGAAACTAAAAGATATAATGAAAACGATAATAATAATACTCCTAATAAAAATGATAATATTCTTAATATGAATGTTAATAAAAATAAAAGTAATGGGAATGATGAAAAATAAAATAAAAATAAACAGTAAGATAATTTGATAATAATTTTATATAATATGATATGTTTAATCTTTTTTATTTTCTTTTTGAATATTAAAATATAATATTTGAAAATGAAGTTTTTATTATATTTAAAAAAGTTTTAATATTTAAATAATCATAAATAAATATTCTTTTTGAATAATAGTTTTTTCAGATAAATAAAAAGTTATTAATCAAATAAATATGGAAATAAATAAAAAAATAATCACTAAAAATCCAAATTATCAAATCAACAAAATTATAACAAATAATCCATCAATCAATCAAAATCTAGCAGAAGAATGTTCAAAAATATATCCTAATGTTAATAATATAGAAACAAGATCTTCAAATAATATAAAAACAAGACCTTCAAATAATATAGAAACAAGATCTTCAAATAATATAAAAACAAGATCTTCAAATAATATAGAAACAAGAGTTTCAAATAATATAGAAACAAGATTTTCAAATAATATAAAAACAAGACCTTCAAATAATATAGAAACAAGATTTTCAAATAATATAGAAACAAGATTTTCAAATAATATAAAAACAAGACCTTCAAATAATATAGAAACAAGATTTTCAAATAATATGGATTTATATTCAAATCAACAAAATCCTAAACAAATTATTCATTCATCGAAAAGTTTCTATCACAATTCTTGTTTAAGTAGTAGTATGGATCCAAAGAAAGATGATCCTAATACAAATATGAAAAATTATTATGAACAAAATTTAGCTATGAGCGTATCTGTTATTCCAGATAAAGGTTATTGTGAACCGGTTGAAAATGAAAATTCTGAAAAACATTATCCTATTTATCCTTTTTATCAAGATAAATATACTGAAAATAAAGAACAAAGTAAATTCGAGAACATTTCAAAAATTAGAACAAAAGAAGGAAATGAAGAACATAAAAAGGATGATATTCATTCATATAATGAAAATAATAAAAAAATATTCACTCCCAATAACCAACATTTTGTTTTTGAGGACCAAAAAAAGCTACGATATAGTATATATGGTGATCCTATGAATGAAGTTACTTTAGAATATAACTTAAAATATAATTAATATATAAACAAAATTTTAATTATAAAATAAAATTAAAAACATAATATTAAAAGTTTCCAAAGCATATTCATCAAATAAATGATTCTTAATATAATAAATATATTATCCATAATTAAAAGTAAATAAAAAAAAATTTATTAGAGCTTTTAAATATAAATTATGTAAAAGATAAGTATATTTAAAATTTGATATATCAAATTATTGAGGAAAAGGTAAATGAGGAAATTGAATTAGAAAAAAAGTGATAAAGAGAATTAAATTATTTTTTCAAAGGTAATATAATAAAAATTAATAATAAAAA
>JAEEGL014960096.1_pt1 | contig 15748 bp, 12 predicted proteins | sample 9134231 | NCBI WGS metagenome assembly JAEEGL01 (sample SAMN16246548, study PRJNA631951) | gut metagenome | biome: gut microbiome; feature: rumen; material: fiber-attached | host: Bos | place: Iran: Karaj | collected 2018-10
AGCCATGTACGCCGAGGCGGTCGGCATCGACGTAGGGCAGGCTCTTGAGGAACTCCACACCTTTCATCTGGTCCTGCATCTCTATCTGTCCGAGCTGGCGGAAGGTGGCTTGCTCGAAGTCACGGCCACGGTTCTCCGAGCCACGGTTGTCGAGGATGAAGACGATGTAGCCCTTCTGCGCCATGTAGGTCTCCCAGGAACGGCTCTGCCAGTGCCAGGAAGCCTCAACGTTGTGGGCGTGAGGGCCGCCGTATACGTAGACGATGGTGGGAAACCCACCCCCATCCCCTCCCCAGGGGAGGGGTGTTTTGTTACCATTGCTATCGACAGGCAATTTATCATAGAGCTCGCGGGGAACAACCATACGGTAGTAGAGGTCGGTCACGCCGTCGGCAGCCTTGATGGTGCCGCTGAGGAAACCAGGCTGCTCGTAGTCGGCCCAGGGGTCGGGAGCGGTGAGCAAATTGCGGGTACCCGCAGGAAAAGCAGCGGGAATGGCGGCAGCAACATCGATGGTGTTGGGCGTGGTGGGTGTCTGCCACTTGTCGTAGAACAGGATACCTGAGTTGGAGAGCTTGGCACGGTGGATGCCCTCGCCGTTGTCGAGCGGAGCACGTTTGCCGGTATTGATGTCGACTTCATAGAGGTTTCGCTGCAACGGGTGCTTCTCGTTCGAGGCGATGATGACACTCTTCGCCTTTTTGTTGAAGCCCAGCACGTCGAGGACCACCCATGGGCCGCTGGTGAGCTGGCGGGCTGGCACGGGGCCTGCCCCTACAGTAGAGGAGAGGTCGAAGAGGTAGAGGTGGTTGTAGTCGTCCTTCTGGCTCTGGAGGAGGAACTTGGAGCTATCCCAGGGAAGGAACTGGATGGGGTGGAGTGGCTCCACATACTTCTCGCTGGTCTCGCGATAAAGCTCGGCTAAACGTTTACCGGTTGCGGCATCGTAGGAGACGAGGCGGCAGTCGTTCTGGTCGCGGTTCAGCTCTTGGAGGTAGATGGTCTTGCCGTCGGGGCTCCAGGCAAGGTTGGTGAAGTAGCAGGGCTGCGCATCTAGTGCAGCATAGGAGACTGGGGGAGTCTGGAGGTAGACGGTCTTGTCTGTGCGGAGGTCGTAGACACCAATGGTGACCAAGTGGGTGTTCATGCCGGCCATGGGGTATTTATCAGGCTCCATGGTAGCGATTAGTAGGTCACGCTTCCCAGCGTGACAATCATCGTTAGGGGTTTCACTGCTCCCACGCTGGGAAGCGTGGGCTACTACGGGAGGAATGTTCACCTGTGGGTAGTCGGTGACCATCGACTGATCCATGCGGTAGAAGGCGAGACGTTGGCCGTCAGGACTCCAGAAAGTGCCTTTCTCTATACCCCACTCGTTGCGGTGTACACTTTGCCCGTAGACAATCTCACGGGAACCGTCAGTGGTAAGCTGGTGCTTATGGCTTTCGGAGTCGATGACCCACAGCTGGTTGTCCTCCACGTAGGCCGTAGCACGAGACTGGGGACTCCAGTCGTTGGCCTCCTGGCCTGAGAGGCTGTCCTGCCAGACGATACATTTCTTCTTGAAGTCGACGAGGGTGAAAGCCTTCTTGTTTCCGACGGCGACGATGGGCTGGTCGGGATAGGGGAAGGAGGCCGAAGAGAGGTGGCGCACATAATGATCATCGTCACTCTTGGCCCATTTGTTGATGTCGTCGAGGGTGAAGAGCAGCTTCTCCTTGCCCGTCTTGGGGTCAATGAGCGAACACTGCTCCACGTCGGTGTGTACCAGCTGGTCGCCCCACCACTCCAGGAACATGTTCTTCGGCCGGAGGTTGTGGTAGTTCGTACCGCCGAAGTTCAGGTCCTCCAGGGTGAAGAGCTTCTTTTCCGAAGGACTGGGAGTAGGAAGCTGCTGGGCGCTCATAGGAAGTGTGAATAGGAAAATGGTAAGGGTAATAAACAGGTTTTTCATCGTTCAAACTATTCGGGTCTTTTTTTGCGTCCTCCACCGCTGCGGTCGAAACGCTCATGCCCGCCTCGGTTTTCGGTATTTTGGTACTTGGATTTTCCGCCGCGCTTGTCAAAGCGGTCAACATTTCTGTCGAAACGATTACCTTTACGTTCGGGGCGTTCGCCGCCTTTGCGGTCGAAGCGGTCACGGCCTTCGCGGCGCTCAGCCTTGAACTCCTTCCGCTCGCCTCTCGGCTCTTTCCTCTCGCCACCAATGTCGTGGCGGTGGAAAGTGAACGAGCGGATGTCGCCCTCTTCGTTGTCCTCCTGCTCGTCGCGTCGCTGCTTGAACTCGCGCATCTTCTTGAAGCGGTGGTGCTCGGCCATCTGACGCTTCTCCTCGTCGCTCTTCACCTCGCCGCCCTCGCTGCGGAACTCCTTCAGCTTGCCGTCGAACATCTGGTACTTGCGCAGTTCGCACTCCAAGGAGCCGTTGTAAAGTGGAATCTTGATGCTGGGCTTCAAGCCTATCTGCTCGAAGCACTCTTCTCGGTAAGAGAGCACCCATGCCTCGCCGCCCGTGAACTGATGCTTCAGCCGCTCGCCGATCATGCGGTAGGTGTCCAAGAGGTTGGGCGTGGAGATACGTTCGCCGTAGGGCGGATTGGTCACGATGATGCTCTTCTCCTGGGGCTGCGTGAAGTCCTTGAAGTCCTGCTGCTCAATGGTGATGTCGTTGGTCAGTCCGGCAGCGCGGACGTTATTGCGGGCGGTGTTCACGGCCTTCATGTCCACGTCGTAGCCATAGATGTGATGGGTAAACTCCCGCTCCTGCGAGTCGTCATTGTATATCTCGTCGAAGAGTTCGGCGTCGAAGTCGGGCCATTTCTCAAAGGCATACTCCTTACGGAACACGCCCGGTGCCATGTTGCGGGCGATAAGGGCCGCCTCGATGAGGAACGTGCCACTGCCGCACATAGGGTCGATGAAGTCTGTCTCGCCCTGCCAGCCCGTCATCATGATGATGCCGGCGGCGAGTACCTCATTGAGGGGTGCTTCGACGCTTTCCTGACGGTAGCCTCGCCGGTGAAGACTCTCGCCGCTGCTGTCCAGGCAGAGGGTGGCATCGGTCTCGGCGATGTGTATGTGTAGCCGCAGGTCGGGGTTGGAGACCGAAATATTTGGCCGCTTGCCTGTTTTCTCGCGCAGCTGGTCTACGATGGCATCCTTCACCTTGTAGCTCACGAATTTGGAGTGGCGGAACTCCTCGCTGAACACGACGCTGTCGACGGCAAACGTGCGGTCGTCAGAAAGATACTCCGTCCAGTCTATCTTACCTATCTCGGTATACACATCGTCGGCGCACGTAGCCTTAAAATGGGCTATGGGCTTCAGGATCTTGATGGCCGTGTGGAGTTGGAAATTGGCGCGGTACATGGTTTCCTTGTCTCCCATAAACGACACCATGCGCCTACCTATCTGAATGTCGTTTGCCCCCATTTGGGTGAGTTCCTTCGCCAGGACAGGCTCGAGGCCCATAAAGGTCTTGGCGATGAGTTCAAATTGCTGTTCCATGAAATAAAATGTGTTTCGAGGTGCAAAATTACATTAAGTTTGTGAAACGGCAAAATAAAAAGCAGAAAAACTTTTTCCCGTTTCAAAAAAAATTCGTAATTTTGCCGCGAAATGATTAGCCTGCTGTTGAACCTACTGCTTGAGATAAGTCTGCAGGACTATTCCTTGTGGATAATCTTTTTTGTCATCACCATTGTGATGATATGGCTTTTATTCTTCCAGCAACGTCAGCGAAGAGAGTTGAAGGGAGAGTTGGTCGAGCTGTCTAAGATACAGAAACGCAATGTGGAGTATGAGTTCGTTATCAAAGCTATGCGTGTTTGTGTATGGCACATCGATGCGAAGACAGGCTCCATCAGTTATGAGCAGGACTTCCGTGACAAGACCGTCAACTGGGTTCAAGCCCCCGATGGTACGGAATACGACAATGCCACCCTCTTCCTAGACCCACGTGACCGCGACCATGTACAAGCATCGTTGGAGGACATCTGCTCGGGACGTACCAGTGACTATCACGAAATTTACCGGGTGCTGACTCCATACGCTGCCCGGCCTTTCTACTGGGAAGAGAGCTACGCCACTGTGGCAGAGCGTGACCTGGACGGTAAGCCAACCATCATTGTGGGCACGGCAATGCGTATCGACGAACGGAAAGCCATGGAGGAGGCACTCGTCCTGGCACGCAACAGGGCTGAGGAAAGCGACCGACTGAAGTCGGCCTTCATCGCCAACATGAGCCATGAGATACGCACCCCGCTGAACGCCATCGTGGGATTCACCAGCATACTGCCTGACATCACCGACGACACGGAGCGTAAGGGACTGCTGGACCTCATACACGAGAACACCCAGAAGCTGCTGCGCATCATCGACGACGTGGTGAGCATATCGAAGGTGGAGGCCGGACAGGAAGAACTGGTCATGACGGCTTTCGAGCTAAACACCGTGCTCAGCGACCTCATGGCGCGCTACCAATCCGACCTCACCCCCGGCGTGGAGATGACCACGGCTTTTGCCAGCGACATGGAGAACGTCACTACCGACCACAGCCGACTGATAGAGATTATGAAGCACATCCTCTCCAACGCCGTGAAGTTCACTGCGCAGGGCACCATTACCGTTGGCTACGACAAGCCAGAGGCAGGGCGCATACGCATCTGGGTGCGCGACACGGGCAAAGGCATTGCCGAGGAGCATCAGGAACGTGTGTTTGAGCGCTTCTTTAAGGTTGATGAGTTCATCCCAGGTGCCGGATTGGGCCTTAGTGTCTGCCGTACACTGGCTCAGAGCCTGGGCGGACAGGTCGGCGTGGAGTCGAAGCTGGGCGAAGGATCCCGCTTCTGGGTGGAGATACCAATACAATAACACTTCTATTTATCATTTATCATTTTTCATTTATCATTTAGCGCAGCGCCATGGACAGCAAAGAGAGTAAATACATCACCGTGAGCTATCAGCTCTATTCTATCAACGCCGCCGGCGAGAAGCACCTTGAGGAGCAGACACAGCAGGGGCAGCCGTTCCAGTTCGTCACAGGCTTTGGCTTCACCCTCGATGGTTTTGAGCAACACATCGCCGACTTGCCACAGGGTTCCAAGTTCGACTTTACCCTACAGCCGACAGAGGCTTTCGGCGATTACGACCCAGAGGGCGTGCACAAGATGAAGCGCGAGGCGTTTACCATCAACGGACATTTTGACCACGAGAATATCTACCCCGGAGCCATCATCACCCTCATGGACGAGGACGACAAGCGATTCATGGCCCGCGTGATGAAGGTCGACGAGGATGCCGTGACCATCGACACCAACCACCCGCTGGCCGGACTGACGCTGCAGTTCATGGGACTCGTCCTGGAGAACCGCGATGCCACAAAGGAGGAGATTCAGAACCTCATCAACCAGATTAGCCACGAGTGCTGCGGCTGCGATGACTGCGAAGGTGGCCATGAGGGGCATGAAGGCCACGAGTGTGGCTGCGGTTGCGGTCACTGTCATTAACGTATGTTGCAACTGAGTCGCAACAAACAGTATCACCATGCGTAACACTTTCGGAACACTCTTCACACTGACGACATTCGGCGAGAGCCACGGTCCCGGCGTGGGTGGCGTGGTTGACGGTATGCCTGCCGGCATTGAGGTGGACATGGCGTTCATTCAGCATGAGCTGGACCGACGTCGCCCAGGACAGAGTGCCATTACCACGTCTCGTCAGGAGGGCGACCGCGTGGAGCTACTCAGCGGTATCTTCGAGGGTCGTACCACAGGGACACCCATCGGCTTCCTTGTTCGCAACGAGAACCAGCACTCGCAGGACTACGAGAACCTGCGTACGCTTTTCCGTCCCTCGCACGCTGACTACACCTATTATTATAAATATGGTACACGCGACCACCGTGGCGGTGGACGCTCGTCGGCACGTATTACCATTAGCCGTGTCGTAGGAGGAGCACTGGCCAAGCTGGCCCTTCGTCAGCTGGGCATCAGCGTCAATGCCTACACCACGCAGGTAGGCTCTATTGCCTTGGAACGCGACTACCATCTTTATGACCTATCGCTGACAGAGCAGAACGCCGTGCGCTGCCCCGACCCAGAGAAAGCCCGTCAGATGGAGGAGCTTATCGCTCAGGTGAAGGCTGAGGGCGACACCATCGGCGGTGTCATCGCCTGTGTCGTCCGTGGCTGTCCTCCAGGCATCGGAGAGCCGGAGTTCGGTAAGCTCCACGCCCAGCTAGGGCAGGCCATGCTTTCCATCAATGCCGTCAAGGGATTTGAATATGGTGAGGGCTTCGAAGGAGTGACACAGAGAGGCTCCGAGCAGAACGATGTTTTCATAAGCCCCATAGATCCCATAAGTCCTATAGCCACTGCCTCCAATCACAGTGGAGGCATCCAGGGTGGCATCTCCAATGGTCAGGACATTTTCTTCCGCGTGGCCTTCAAGCCCGTGGCCACCCTACTACGCGAACAGCAGACGGTCGATTTAGAGGGCAATCCCACGACCTTTACCGCCCGTGGTCGCCATGACCCCTGTGTGCTGCCACGTGCCGTGCCCGTGGTGGAGGCCATGGCCGCCATGACCATCCTTGACGCTTGGCTCTACAACCATACCGTAAGCATCTAAATAGAAAAGTGGCGCTTATCCTGAAAATAAGCACCACTTTTCTATATAGCCCTATACACTAGAGTCCCTGCTTCACCAGATACTCGCCAATCTGCACGGCGTTGAGGGCTGCGCCCTTACGAATCTGGTCGCCTGAGAGCCAGAAAGTCAGGCCGTTGTCATCGGACAAATCCTTACGGACGCGACCCACGAAGACATCGTCCTTGCCGGCGGTGTCGAGCGGCATGGGATAGGTCAGCGTCGACGGGTCATCGACGAGCGTGCAACCAGGGGCATTGGCGATGGCCTGCTGGGCCTCCTCCACAGAGAGGGGACGCTCCGTCTCAATCCATACGCTCTCGGAGTGGCTGCGCAACGAGCTCACGCGAACGCACATGGCCGAGCAACGGGCATCGGTGTGCATAATCTTGCGCGTCTCGTTGAACATCTTCATCTCCTCCTTCGTGTAGCCATTGGGCTGAAACACGTCAATCTGCGGAATGACATTATAGGCCAGCTGGTGGGGGAACTTCTTGATGGTCTTCACCTCGCCCGTCTCCACAATCTCCTTGTACTGCTGCTGCAGCTCCTGCATGGCCACGGCACCGGCACCAGAGGCGCTCTGGTACGAAGCCACGTGGATACGCTTGATGTGGCTGAGTTTCTCTAGCGGCTGCAGTACGACAACCATCATAATCGTTGTGCAGTTAGGATTGGCAATGATGCCACGCGGACGGTTCAGCGCGTCCTCAGCGTTGCACTCAGGCACCACCAGGGGCACATCGTCGTCCATGCGGAAGGCCGACGAGTTGTCAATCATCACGCAACCGTACTTCGTGATGGTCTCGGCAAACTCCTTCGACGTGCCTGCACCGGCAGAGGTGAAGGCGATGTCGATGTCGCGGAAGTCATCGTTGTGCTGAAGCAGTTTCACCTCCAGCTCCTTACCACGGAACGTGTACTTACGCCCAGCAGAACGCTCGGAGCCGAAGAGCACCAGTTCGTCCATTGGGAAATTTCTCTCGTCTAAAATGCGCAGGAATTCCTGCCCCACAGCGCCGCTGGCGCCTACAATTGCTACTTTCATCTTTGTGAAATTATAAAATTTGGCTGCAAAGGTACTCATTTTACACCGAAACCATTGTCCTTTAACTCCCTTTAACTCCCTTTAACTCCATTAACTCCCCTAAAAGTAGTACCTTTGCAGCGTGTTATGAGCATTTTCCTGGCTGCAACCCCTCTGATAACTGACCCCACGTTGATATTTTTCGTGGTGCTGCTCATCATCCTCTTTGCACCGATCGTGATGAGCAAGCTGCGCATCCCCCATATCATTGGCATGGTGCTAGCAGGTATCGCCGTAGGCCCATACGGACTGAATGTGCTGGAGCATGGCTCATCATTCAAGATTTTCGGACAGGTGGGTCTCTACTACATCATGTTCCTCGCTGGTCTGGAGATGGACTTGGAGAGTGTGCGCCGCAGCACCCGCAACTTCCTCATTTTCGGCTTGCTGACGTGTCTCCTGCCCTTTGGCATGACATACGCCGTGGCGCGGCTGCTGCTTGACTATGGCCATCCCACGTCATATCTCCTGGGATGCATCATGGCATCAAACACGCTTATCGCCTACCCTATCATCGGGCGTTACGGCCTACAGAAGCATCCCTCGGTGGCGCTGAGCGTCGGGTCATCAATGATTTCGCTCTTCCTTGCGCTGGTGATGCTCGCCGCACTGGCCGCCATGTACACATCCTCTACCTCCTTTACCTTCTCTACCTCCTTCCCTCCCCAACTCCTTTTCTGGATTCTCTTCTTCCTCAAGCTTGCCGTCTTCCTCGTGGGAAGCATCATGCTCATCCCAAGGCTGACGCGCTACTTCCTACGCCGCTACTCAGATGCCGTCATGCAGTATATCTTTGTGTTGTCGGTGATGTTCCTGTCTGCGGCACTGACAAACCTCATCGGGCTAGAGGGTATCGTGGGAGCCTTCATCTCCGGACTTGTATTAAACAGGTATATACCCCGCGTGTCGCCACTGATGAACCGCATAGAGTTCATCGGCAACGCCCTCTTCATTCCTTACTTCCTCATCGGCGTGGGTATGCTTATCAATGTGCAGACAATCCTTCAAGGCGATGACGGCGTGTGGATAGTGCTGCTCATCGCTTTTATCGGTACCTTTGGTAAGGCCGTGGCGGCCTACATCAGCAGTCTGCTCTTCAGGCTGCCACAGGACGACGGCAATATGATGTTCGGACTTACCTCGGCACATGCTGCCGGAGCTATTGCCATGGTGATGGTAGGCGTGAGGCTTGACATTGTAAACGACGACATGCTCAACGGCGTGGTGATGATGATTCTTGTGACGTGCGTTGTCTCCACCATCGTTACCGAGCATGCCGCACAGAAAATCACCCTGAGCAGCTACTCCCCGTCCGTGAAGACTGATGCCCATGTGCGCTCGTCTTCCTCGGTTGGGGCTGCCTCCGACGATGAGAAAATCCTGCTCTGTGTGAAATATCCTGAGATTGCCCCGCAGCTGCTCAACCTCTCCATCTTCATGCGTAACCAGAACCTGAACCGAGGACTTGTAGCTCTCAACGTAGTCTATGACGACGAGCAGGCACCGGCCTTGCGTGAGCAAGGACTGAGACTGTTGGAGACGCTGCAGCAGCAGGCCGTGGCCTCGGATGTGAGGCTGCAAACCCAAGTGCGACTGGCATCTAATATCGCCAACGGCATCAAGCACGCCTTCCGCGAATTCGCTTGTTCGGAAATCGTCATGGGTATGCACGTACATACCGACGTGAACCCCAAGTTCTGGGGAGAGTTCATTCAGAGCCTCTATAACGGACTGAACCGCCAGATTATCCTCATGCGTTTCGTGCAGCCTATGACCACGCTGCGTCGCATACAGGTGGCTGTGCCCTCAAGGGCGGAGTACGAGCAGGGATTCCACCGATGGCTGGAACGACTGTGCCGCTTTGCCAGTCAGCTGGACTGCCGAACCGTCTTTCATGGAAGGAAGGAGTCGCTCGACCTCATTGAGAACTATGTATGGACGCACCACAAAAGCATGAAGGCCGAGTACATACCCATGAACCATTGGAACGAACTGCCCAAGCTGGCATCGTCCATCTCACCCGACCATCTCTTCGTTGTCGTCACCGCACGTAAGGGCACCATCTCCTACAAGGCTGCCCTCGAACGACTGCCCGACGAGCTACAGCAGCATTTCTCCGGTACAAACCTCATGATTATCTTCCCCGACCAGTACGGCACACCGAAGGAGGAGGGCATGAGCTTCACCGAGGCCCAGCATCATGAAGAGACCAGTCTCTACGGCACCATCATGCGATTAATACATAGAATATGATAGACCTCCAAGGAATCACCAAGAGCTTCGGCTCACTCCAAGTACTCAAAGGCATCGACCTCCACATTGACCGCAGCGAGGTGGTGAGTATCGTTGGCCCCAGCGGAGCCGGCAAGACCACGCTGCTCCAAATCATCGGCACCCTCGACCGTCCCGACAGCGGCAGTGTGCACGTCGATTCCATCGACGTGACCACCCTCTCCAGGAAAGCCCTCGCCGACTTCCGCAACCGCCATCTGGGCTTTGTGTTCCAATTCCACCAGTTGCTCCCTGAGTTCACGGCCCTGGAGAACATCTTGATTCCTGCCTACATCGGCGGTACCGGCAACAAACAGGCAAAGGAACGCGCACGGGAGCTGCTGCAGTTCATGGGCCTCAACGACCGTGCCTCCCACAAGCCCGCAGAACTCTCCGGTGGAGAGAAGCAGCGTGTCGCCGTGGCACGCGCTCTTATCAACAGCCCCGCCGTTATCCTTGCCGACGAGCCGTCAGGTAGCCTTGACACACGTAATAAGCAAGAACTGCACCAGCTCTTCTTCGACCTTCGCGACCGTTACGGGCAGACCTTCGTCATCGTCACCCACGACGAAGAACTTGCTGGTCTCACCGACCGTACCCTTCACATGCGCGACGGACAGTGGTGGGGACCTTGGACTCTTGGTGGGACATAATAATTATTTGACATAAAGGGGGTTATTTGCGGCAAACAAAGTTAATTTTCTTGAAATATGTGCCTGTTTCAGAATTAATTACTAATTTTGCACGCTTTTTGAAAAGAATTACACATTATTATAAATAAAGAAGCATGGATAAACTTAGCTACGCCCTTGGTCTGGGCATCGGTCAGCAGCTGGCACAGATGGGTGCTACAGGCTTGAAGGTAGCCGATTTTGCACAGAGCATCAGCGACGTGCTGGAGGGTCGCGAACTAAAGATGTCGCACCGCGAGGCACAGCAGATTGTGCAGCAGTATTTTGCACAGCAGGAAGAGAAAATCAACAAGGAACGCATGGCCCAGGGCAAGGTACACAAGGAGGCCGGCGAGAAATACCTGGCAGAGAACGGGAAGAAAGCCGACGTGGTGACGCTGCCCAGCGGACTGCAGTATCAGGTGCTGCGCGAGGGCAACGGCAAGAAGCCCAAAGCCACCGACTCGGTGAAGTGCCACTACGAGGGATTCCTCATCGACGGAACAGTATTCGACAGCAGCGTGCAGCGCGGAGAGCCCGCCGTGTTCGGACTGCAGCAGGTCATCGCAGGATGGACGGAAGGTCTGCAGCTGATGCAGGAAGGAGCCAAGTACCGCTTCTTCATTCACTACCGACTGGCATACGGAGAGGGCGGAGCAGGACAGATGATTCCACCTTTCGCTACACTCATCTTCGACGTAGAACTGTTAGAGGTGGTGTGAGACCATAGACTTTGACTATAGACTATAGACTTTAGACCTTAGACTATAGACTATAGACCTTAGACTTTAGACAAAACCCTAAAAAACTTATAATAATAAAAAGCAATGAAAAAACTTACTTACGTGGCCGCTATGGCCATCGCAGCTGCTACACTCGCATCGTGCAGCGGAAATGCCCCCAAGGCTAGTCTTAAAAACCAAGTTGACACCCTGAGTTACGCTATTGGTGTGGCACAGTCACAGGGTCTTAATGAGTACATCTCACAGCGCCTCAATGTGGACACCACCTACATGGCAGAGTTCGTACAGGGTGTCATCGACGGTGCTAACGCTGGCGATGACAAGAAGAAGACCGCTTACTTCGCAGGTATTCAGATTGGACAGCAGATTCAGGGACAGATGGTTCCAGGCATTAACTCGAATGTCTTCAGCAACGACAGCACCAAGAGCATCTCACTGGACAACATGCTCGCCGGATTCATCAGCGCCATCCTGAAAAAGGACATGAAGATGACCGTCACCGAGGCCGACAGCACGGCTAACGCTATTGCCTCTAGCATCAAGTATGGTGACAGAAAGGTGAAGAACGAGGAATTCCTCGCAGAGAACGCCAAGAAGGACAGCGTCGTCACCCTGCCCAGCGGTGTGCAGTACAAGATTCTGAAGGAAGGTAACGGTGCACAGCCCGTTGACAGCAACCAGGTGGTGGTGAACTACGAGGGTAAGCTCATCGACGGCACCGTCTTCGACAGCAGCTACCAGCGCAACCAGCCCGCTACATTCGGCGTTAACCAAGTCATCGCCGGATGGCAAGAGGCCCTGAAGCTTATGCCCGTCGGCTCGGAGTGGGAAATCTACATCCCGCAGGAGCAGGGCTACGGCACACGCGACATGGGTAACATTCCTCCCTACTCGACCCTTATCTTCAAGGTTGAACTTCTGGAAATCAAATAAGCACTGACTTATGAAGAAAGTTATAGCACTGGCACTCGCCGCCCTGGTGGTGGGTGCCTCTTTCAGCACTTTGGATGCTAAGAAAAAGAAGGACAAGAAGAAGGACGCCCCTGTGGCAGAAGTGCTTGCTCCCGTAGTGCTCACCAATGGTTGTGACACACTGAGCTATGCTGCCGGAGGTGCCCTGACCAACGGACTCATACCCTACCTTCTGCAACAGGGTGTGGACACTGCCTACATGGCAGACTTCGTCACCGGTCTGCGCCAGGGAATTGCACAGCAGAGAATCGCCAAGAGCGACCCTCAGGAGAAGGCTCGCATCTTAGGAGGGCAGATAGCTAACCAGCTGATGCAGGGCATGATGCCCAACGTAAAGCGTGACTTCACCGACACACCCGACACGCTCATCGAAGAGACCTTCTTCCGTGGATTCACCGATGCCGTCATGTCTGACACTACCGTCATGACCATAAATAAGGCCGAGGCCATCTTCAAGGAGAAGCAGAAAGTGAACAAGGAGGCCAAGACGGAGAAGCTGACCAGAGCAGGACGTGAGTTCCTCGAGGAGAACGCCAAGAAGGACAGCGTCATCACCACCGCCAGCGGACTGCAGTACAAGGTGCTGAAGGAAGGCGACGGCGAGGTGCCCCAGCGCACCGACAAGGTGAAGGTACACTACGAAGGCCGCCTCATCGACGGTACCGTCTTCGACGCTTCATCCAAGCATGGCACAGAGCCCGCCAGCTTCCGCGCAGACCAGGTCATCAAGGGATGGACCGAGGCCCTCACTATGATGCCCGTAGGCTCGAAGTGGCAGCTCTTCATTCCCCAGCACCTCGCATACGGCGAACGCCAGACAGGACAGATACCTCCCTACTCCACCCTTATCTTCGACGTGGAGCTGGTGGGTATAGATAAACCCGAAGCAAAGACCGAGGAGAAGAAATAGAAATGGAGAAAATCGACAACCTGGACAAGAAAATACTGAGCATTCTCTCAAAGAACGCCCGCATACCGTTCAAGGACGTGGCTGAGGAGTGCAACGTGTCGCGTGCCGCCGTACACCAGCGTGTGCAGCGACTCGTAGAGGGTGGTGTCATCACTGGTAGCGGCTTCGACGTGAACCCCATGTCGCTGGGCTACCACACATGCACCTACGTGGGCATCACGCTGGAGCGCGGCTCCATGTACAAGGAGGTGGTGAAGCGACTGGAGCTGATACCCGAGGTGGTGGAGTGCCACTTCACCACAGGACCGTACACCATGATGGCCAAGCTCTACGCCCGCGACAACGAACAGCTGATGCATCTGCTCAACGGACAGCTGCAGGAGATTCCCGGCGTGGTATCCACCGAGACGCTCATATCACTTGAACAGAGTTTTAAGCGCGATATCCCCGTACACTTCGTAGAGGAAGAAGAATAAGCATTTCCTACCGCACACGCGGTTTATAAAAAACAAAAGAAAACAAGAAAAGACAAAGGAAAACAAACAACCTGAAATGGTTCTATTTTGTTTTCTTTTGTCTTTTCTTGTTTTTACAAAGACCGCAAAGCGGTAGACAGAGTAATGAAAAGTTTTGACTTCAACGCCCATCTGACCAATCTTCATCAGCATTTTCCCGTTGCCAGCCGACAGCCAGTCATTGGTATTACCGGCAACTACGGCGAACAGACATGCAAGCTTGGAGAGGGATATTACAAGCAGATAGTACGTGCTGGCGGAACGCCGCTCATCATCCCGCCACTCACCGACGAGGGCACCATCCTGGAAACACTGGAACACGTCGATGCCCTGCTGCTCAGCGGCGGGGCTGATATCAACCCGCTCTTCATGGGCGAGGAGCCGCAGCCACGCCTGGGAGGCATCTGCGCCGAGCGCGACCTGCCCGAACTGCTCATCACCCGCCTGGCCTTCAACCGACAACTGCCCATCTTGGGCATCTGCAGGGGCATACAAACCCTCGCCGTGGCACTAGGCGGCAAAGTTGCCCAAGACATCACCTGTATCTCCAAGACTTGTAGGGAATCTAGCTTGTCTAATTCTGCCACCCTTATCAAACATTCTCAGGACGCTGACCGATCGGAACCCACCCACAGCGTATTCCTCTCGGAGTCCTCCTCGCTGAGGGAAATCTTCGGCTACGAGCAACTCTTCGTGAACTCCTTCCACCATCAGGCGGTGAGCAGCCCCGGTCCTCACCTGAAGGTTACCGCCACCGCCACCGACGGTGTCATTGAGGCTGTGGAGAGCACGGAGCACAAGCCCATTATCGGCGTGCAGTGGCACCCAGAGTGCATGGGCGACGATGGCCTTCCGCTCTTCCAGTGGCTCGTCCGTGAGGCAGATACATTCCGAAAGGTGAAAGACTTGCACAGCCGCATCCTCACCCTCGACACCCATTGCGACACGCCCATGCTCTTTCCCCAGGGCATCGACTTCGCTACCCGTGACGACCGTCTGCTCGTTGACCTGCACAAAATGACCGAGGGACGGCTCGACGCCACTATCATGGTGGCCTATCTGCCACAGAAGGATACCACAAATCCTAAGGCATACGCCGACTCCATCTTCGACCGCATAGAACAAATCGTAACCGACAACAGCGGCTACCTCGCCCTTGCCCGCACACCCGCCGACCTCTGGGTCAACAAGCGGGCGGGCCGCAAGAGCATCATGCTCGGCATAGAAAACGGTCTGGCATTGGAAGACGACCTCGACAATCTTAACCATTTCAAGAAACGTGGCGTAGTCTATATCACTCTTTGTCATAACGGCGACAACAGCCTCTGCGACTCCGCCAAGGGCGAGAGTACATGGGGCGGTGTGAGTCCCTTCGGGGCCGATGTCATCCGCCGCATGAACGAACTGGGCATCATGGTAGACCTTAGCCATGCCCATGAGCGTAGCTTTTATGATGCCCTCGACATCAGCAGCTTACCCATCGTATGTAGCCACTCGTCTGCCCGTACCCTCTGCGACCATCCCCGCAACCTCACGGATGACCAAATGCGCGCACTCGCCAACAAAGGCGGCGTGTGTCAGATAACTCTTTACCCCGGCTTCCTGAAATCTCAAGCCTCAGAGGCCACCATCCTTGACGCCATGAATCACCTCGACCATGCCATCGACGTGATGGGCATAGACCACGTAGGCCTAGGCACCGACTTCGACGGCGATGGCGGCGTCCACGGTCTGGCAAATGCCAGCGAGTTGACGAACTTCACGCGCCAGCTGCTCGCCCGTCGCTACAACGAGGACGACATCCAAAAAATTTGGGGTGGAAACTTCCTCCGCGTGATGAACGAAGTACAGGCCAACTATTAACTATTCACTATTCACAGCATTAGTTCTCCTGCTGCTTCAGGCGGATATACTTAATCTTTGCTCCCAGC
>JAEEGL016040165.1_pt1 | contig 15748 bp, 11 predicted proteins | sample 9134231 | NCBI WGS metagenome assembly JAEEGL01 (sample SAMN16246548, study PRJNA631951) | gut metagenome | biome: gut microbiome; feature: rumen; material: fiber-attached | host: Bos | place: Iran: Karaj | collected 2018-10
ACGAAGAAGTTGTGCTGAAGGAGCTCCATCTGAAGGATGGCTTCATCGGCGGTCATAGGAGTAAGAGTGAACTTCTTGGTCTTAGCGATCTTGCTCTCTTCCTCTGCCTCAGGAACCTCAGGGATCATCTCGAATCTTACTGATTCCTTACCCTGATTCTTCTTGATGAGTTTCTTCTTGAACTTGGACATCTGCTTAAGAAGCTTATCTGCCACTTCATCGATGGCGTCATATACATCCTGCTGAACGGATTCAGCTCTGAAAATGCTGCCCTTGCCGGAAATGGTGGTTTCAACCTTTACCTTGGCCTTTTCGGGATGCATGAGCACCTTTGCCTGGATATCATCAGCAAAGAACTTACCTATCTTAGCAAACTTCTTGTCGATAGCATCCTGGATCTTGTCATTAACTGCAATGTTCTTTCCTGTAACGGTAATCTTCATAGTGATACCTCCTTAATTTAAAAGCATATCCGGCTGACCTGGTCTTTGCCCCCACACTTGCCTTGATCCGATTTCCGGAGGACTTACTTCTAAAGCACGCCATGCTCACAGCCTACTCTTCTTCAGCTGCTTACGTGGATCCCTTCGCCCGTGCCTGGCCTGGATTTGCAACCACAGACCCGGATCGCTTTTTCTTTATTATACCACCAGTATCGCTCTATTTCAAGTGAGGGTTAGGTGAAAGATGATTCCTTTAGAAAATCTTCTGAACCCCTGGGTCTGAAAGAGCCTTTGAGATAGTAATTACCCGTGGCCAGACTCAGGAAATGCACCTCCGCGGCACCTGAAGCCTTCAGTTGTCCTGCACACCGGTCAGCCGTGGCCCCGGTGGTAAAGATGTCGTCCACCAGAAGAATCACAGCACCTTTTAGTTTCTCTGCATACCCGGGATCCACGCTGAAAGCGCCCTCCAGGTTCAGGAACCGCTCTCCGCCTGTGACGCTTCTCTGAGCCTGAGTCGATCTGGCCCTCAGAAGCGCTCCCGAAAGGCACCGGAGTTCCTTCTTGGCCGGACAGTTTTCCTTGATCCTCTTCACCAGTTCCCGGGATATGAGATCCGCCTGATTGAAGCCTCTTGTCCTGAACTTAGATGGATGAAGGGGCACCGGCACCACATAGTCGATCCTGTCCACAAGATCTCCCAGGGACTCGTCATTAAGAAGTCTGTCCGCCATGATCATGCCAAGAGGCCTGGCCAGATATGTCCGTTTGTTGTACTTAAGGTCGAAGACCAGCTGTCTGGAATGGAGGCCATAGACCATGCAGGACAGCACCGAGTCCAGTTCCCCTGTCCTTCCCGCCTCCTTCATTTCCTCTTCCTTGTCGATGTAGATAAATCCCCAGTTTATGGCATCCATGCACTGGTCGCAGATACAGTAGGTCCTGGTTATATCTATGTACTTGCCGCAGCAGATACAGTAAGTCCCCATGGGAAACAGGAGCTGGCCGATTTTTTCCAAAAAAATATCGAGGCTTGAATGGCCGGTAAAGTAATACATTTCTCTTCCTTTCCCGAACTTATCCAAATCCTCGGTATCATTATAGCTCTCCCCTTCAAGGGATTCAAGTTTTATCTGTACATTTCCATGAGTCTGGAACAAAGCCCTGAAAGCCTCATGGAGCTCCTGTCATTATCCACCATGGCGTTTATGTAGTCCGGATTACCCACCAGGATGACCTTCATCTTGCCTCTGGTAAGAGCCGTATAGATGAGGCTTCTGGTGGCCAGGACAGGCGGGAACCATGACACAGGTATAACGATTATGGGATACTCGCTTCCCTGGCTCTTGTGGACGGTAATGGCGAAAGCCTGCTCCAGTTCATCAAGCCTGGTGTACTCGTAGAGGGCGAACCTTCTGCCCCAGGTCTTGCCGTACCTGTCGTCTTCAAAGGCGATGGTCATGGTCTTGGCTTCCTTATCGATGCCTATGATGGTACCTATCTCACCGTTAAAGATGCCTTTGCCGTCTTCTCTGGTGTAGCCGTCTTCCGTACCGTCTCCACCGAATTTATCGTGTCGTTCTCTTTTGAAGGACAGCCTGTAGTCGTTTTTGATCTGCATGACCCGGTCGCCTTCCCTGAAGATCTTCTTTCCGAATTTCAGTTCCACTTTGTCATCCTCAGGTGGGTTGAAGACCTCCTGAAGCCTGACGTTGAGCTCTGACGAACCCAGGATACCTTTCCTGGTGGGAGTCAGTACCTGGACCTGATCCGGATCCAGATCTCTGACTATATCGCAGATCCTCTCTCTTATATCTGCCTGCTTGTCCTCTCTTACGACGATCATGTCGCTATCTCCGCCGCCGAAGACCGGATAATCTCCGTGATTGATCCTGTGGGCATTGATGACGATATCACTTTCGTCCTCCTGCCTGTAGATCTTCTTAAGGACTACCGTATTGAAATATTCGCTTCTGATGAGATCCCCCAGCACGTTACCGGCGCCTACGGAAGGCAGCTGGTCTTTGTCGCCCACGAAGATGAGCCGGGTGCCGTCCCTGACGGCATCGCAGAGGGCTTCACAGAGCTTGATATCCATCATGGATGCTTCATCCACGATGACGGCGTCATAATTCAGCGGGTCTTCAGAGTTTTTTGCAAAAAACATGGCTTTCCTGGTCTCATCGTAGAAGTACTCCAGGAGCCTGTGGACCGTCTGAGCGAAATGACCTCCGGTCTCCATGATCCTCTTGGCCGCTCTTCCCGTCGGAGCCGTAACTGCCACCTTGTGGCCTGACTCTTCCAGGATATATATGACAGCGTTGATGATGGTGGTCTTTCCGGTACCGGGGCCGCCGGTTATCACCGTAACTCCGTTAGTGATGCTTCCCATGACCGCCCGCTTCTGATCCTCGGACAGGGTGATCCCCCTCTCCTCCTGGAACTTCCTCAAGAAACTCTCCGGCGAGGCGATGATCTTTTTGAGTTCCCGGGCATCCTGGTCCGCCAGGTGCGCCAGCCTGGACGCTACCTTGCTCTCAGCTCTGTAATAGCTGTAGAAGTACACAGCCTCCTCGCCATCCGTCACCGCCTGGTGGAGGACTCCCTCGTAGGACATGGTGTCTATGGCATCGCCTACGATTTCTTTGGAAACGTCCATCATCTGGGCGCACTTGTCAGCGAATTCGCTTTTGACAGCATAGGTATTGCCCTCTCCCACGTAGTAACCCATGACGTATCTTATGCCGGCCCTGAGCCTTCTGGGATCGTCGCGTCTTACTTCCAGCTTCAGAGCGATCTCATCGACTTTTTTGAAGCCCATGTTGCTGTATTCGTCAAGAAGCCAGTAAGGATCCTCCTGAGTCATGCCTACGGCGGAAGCCCCTACGGAATCATAGATCTTGATTATGTAATAATCGGACAGGCCGAGCCCACGCAAAAACCAGGTCACCTCCGGGGTGACCTGACTTATCTTTGTGGTTTTGCGGCCTTCTAGTGTATCCATGAAATTCCTCTGAAATATGCCTTGAGCTTATTCTTCTTGTAGACTTTAGCCAGTTTGAAAAGCTCGTTTCTTGTGTTTTTCTTAGGTTCGATATGGAGTCTTTCTATCAGCATGTGAAGCATCTTATCGCACTCTTCGGGAGTGTCCAGGATGCCTGCTTCCATGAGGTCGTTTGCGTCAATTGCCAGATCCTCAATGAAGATGGGTTCACTGAACTTGTCCATTTCACTGAGCATGTACATTTTGGATTTTATCTTGGTCTCAATGCTGTAATCAAAGATTATAAGAAGCGCCTTCTGGAGGTTGAGAAGATAATCCGATCTTTCCATGGGAGCATGCTCATACATGAATTTTTTGTAGATCTGAGGCTGCTGCGCGAAGTGGAAAGCAGCCAGGTCCTTGACTACGTCTTCCATGTGAAGCCTCTGCATTCCCTCAAATCCCAGTCTGTCAATGACCTTCATACCCTTTTTCTCACTGAGGATGGAGAGGAAAACTCCCATTCTTCTCTCGGGAACGGGCTTGGTCTTATCTACATTATTGCAGATGATCATAAGGTCTGACTTCTCTCTTGAAGAAAGGTTGTGAGCCACTTCTTCTCCGATGATGTCAGCCAGTACGTCCATGTCCACCAACATGTTCAGAGCTTTGCCCGAATGTTCGGAACCTATGATGGCCATGAACTCTCTTCTGAGTTTGTCTGCCGGAAGGTCTCTGATAAGAGTGTGATTTGCCATGATTGCTTCATATACGTCCTTAGTAAGGTCGAAACCCAGTTCAGCAGTGATCCTGAAGGCCTTCAGCATTCTTAAGGGATCGTTTCTGAAAAGTTCTCCTGCGTCTCCCACGGTCCTCACCAGTTTGGCCTGGATGTCGCTTCTGCCGCCGAAATCATCTACGAACTGAGCGCCGTTGTCTGCCAGAGCATTGACGGTGAAGTCCCTTCTCTCAAGGTCTTCGTGGACATCGTCAGTAAACACTGCATCGCCCTGAGCTGAAGCCTTGCGGAAAGCAGCTACATCTACTGTATATTCTTCATCTCCCTCTTCAGAGGTCAGTCTTATTATGCCGTATTTCTCGCTGAGAACCTTAGCCTCGGGGAACTGTTCCTTTAATACATCGAGTCCTGCGGATGTCGTGACATCCCACTCCGTGGGCTTGTTTCCCAAAAGACTGTCTCTCACACAGAGTCCTGCCGCATAGGCTGCGTATCCCTTATCTGTCAGTACTTTTATTACTTCTTTTACTTGCTTGGGAAGCTTTATCATTTTCTCTTTACTCCTTACTTTTCAGGATTATATATTCTTCTGTTGTCCAATGTCCAGATACGGTCGCTGAAGCCTCCGGGTTCTGTGTTTCTCAAGGCTTCTTCCATATCATACATCCTTGCATCCAGAATATCAAGATAGTGCAGAACTTCTGCCTCCGGGAAAAGCGGTTTCTTAGGGCTGCCGTACTCCGGCTCATAGTGATGGGACAAAATCATGTGCTCCATCATGATGCGCTTCTCCTGGGGGAAGCCCAGATCCAGGGCCAGCTGATCCACGTACTTGACTCCCATGACTATATGCCCCAGCATCTGTCCCTCAAAGGAATAGCCTGAAGCCATGCCGTCAGTGTCAGCGTCTATCTCGAAGATTTTTTGCATATCATGCATGATGACTCCGGCGCATACCAGGTCTCTGTTGAGGTTGGTATATACCTCACATACCCTCTCGCCGTTCATGAGCATGCGCTTGGTATGATAGAGAAGTCCGCCCAGTTCTGCATGGTGGTTTTTGGAAGCCGCAGGATAATACATGAGTTTCTCTTTATTATCCTTAAGGACCTTGGCGCAAAGCGCCTTGTAGTCCTCGTCCTTCATGCTCTCGCATACGCCCATTATGTAGTCATACATGCTTTCAGAGGATTCGGGGGCAGCTTTCACGAAATCCCCCATATCCAGAATATCGTCGGGGTTGCTCTCAGGCACTGCTCTTCTTATCCTCTGGATCTTGAGCTGCAGCTGGGAATTGAATTCCGTGACTACCGCAATGATCTTGACCATGTCCTTTTCCTTGAGAAGATGGTCCGATGCGCCTACATCCCATTTTTTGCCATTGATCTCTCCGGTCTTATCGCCCAGCACCACATCCAGGTAAGGCTTGCCTGTGGATCCTGTCTTGATGCTGATGGATCTTACCATGAAAAAATCAATGATCTCCATTTCTTTTTTCAGATCTTTTACGAATATCTGCTTCATTGTTTACCTTTCCTTAACCATTCTTCATCATTGCTCAGTCTTCAGGAACATATTCAAAGCAGTCCATGTATTTGAGCTTGAACTGATTGATCTTGTGAAGATGGTCTATCCTTTCCTTGGTCTTCTGATCTTCGATCACGCCTTCTCTGATATATTTGTCCAGAACAGCGTAGGTGAAGCCCAGATTATCCTCATCTGTCTTGGCCTGGAGTCCGTCTGAAGGAACCTTCTCAACCAGGACTTCAGGAAGTCCCAGAACTCTTCCTACAGCCTTCACTTCCTGGACCGTAAGGCGTGAGATGGGGCTGAAATCTCCTGCGTTATCACCGTATCTGGTAGCATAGCCCACCCAGTCCTCTGACAGGTTGCAGGTGTTGGCTACTCTTCCGTTCATGCACTGAGAAACAGCATAGGTAGCGGCCATTCTGATCCTGGGAGGAAGGTTTACGATGGCCTGGGTGGATACCTTATCAGGACCCATTACCGCCTTCATTTCCTTTTCCAGAGAATCTATGGTCTCAGCCACATTTATCTCAAAATACTTTATTCCCAGGTGTTTGCAAAGAAGATAAGACATATCTATATCAGGCTGAACTCCTCTGGGAAGGAGAACGCCTATTACTCTGTCCTTTCCGAGGGCTTCCACAAGGAGGGCAGCCACTACAGAAGAATCCTTACCGCCGGAAACAGCGACGATTCCGTTGCATCCGGGACCGTTTTCTTCAAACCAGTCTCTGATCCACTGAACTATTTCGTCTTTTACTTTTTTTGCATCAAACATTTTATTAACTCTCCCGTTTCATGATTTCCTGGAGGACCGTGTTGGCAATGGGGCCGGCAACTGTGGCGCCCGCTCCGCCATGTTCCACCATAACGACAAAAGCATAATCTCCGCTGTAGCCGTAGAACCAGGCGTTGGTGGCGCCTCCGTCTCCTGTTTCCGCAGAACCTGACTTGGCTCTGAGACCCAGTTTAGGATAATTGTCCGTTCCATAGTTGGCTTCAACGTTGTTTCTGAGCATCTTATCGAGTTTCTTTGCAGTCTTTTCCTTCATCAGTTCTATGGTGCCCGATGAACCGTCCTTCAAAAGACTTGGTTCCATGGTGGAACCGCCTCCTGCTATGGATCCCATGAACACCATCAGTGATAAAGGATTAGCCTGATCCTCAAATTGCCCGATACCTGCCCAGCCTATATTAACAGCATCTGCATCGAAGTTGAATGTGCCCTTCTTAGTCTTGATGCCATTGATATCATATGATTTGGTAAGTCCCATCTTCTTCACGTACTTAGCCAGTGTATCTCCTCCAAGGTCACAGGCCAGCTGCCCGAAGGCGCAGTTGCAGGAATTGGCCAGGGCTCCCTTGAAGTCCATGGTCCCGTGAGCATAGGGACAAGTGATGTTGCTGCCGCCCAGGCTGTGGCTTCCTGTACATGTGAAAGTCCAGTCATCCATGCCCTTGAGCTTCTCTATGGCAGCGCAGGCTGTAAGTACTTTGAAGGTGGAACCGGGAGCGAAGGTTGCACTCGTTACCTTATTGATATACGCTCCTGACTTGGCCGTCTCCCCGGCATTGTAGTCCATCGGATCTACAGTAGGTGTGCTCACCAGACAGACTATGTCGCCGGTGACATAATTGTACACCGCAACAAGCCCTTCTCTGTCTCCCAGAGCTTCATAAGCTGTCCTGTTTATATCCTCGTCGATGGATAAGGTGACCTTACCGCCCTTGTTTCCGAAGACGCCCTCAGTTCCTGTCACAAAGTTATATCCTACCAGTCTGGACCTGAAGACTATATTGGCTCCAGTGGGGATGCTGTAGTTTACGTCGCCCACCACGGTGGATACAGCCCTTCTTGCAGTCTCGCTTTCAGAGAACTGAGCTCCATCCGGAGTGTATTTCACAAGGCTTGCGCCATTTCTGTCCTTGATCTCTCCTACGATCAGACTGCCGTTCTGGAAGACGTGGGAGTTAGCATAATAGCCGGCCCATTTGCTTCCGTTGATCTCAAGTCTGACTATGAAGTATACAAGTCCTGCCAGCATGGCCAGAACCAGAAGCAGGCAGATGAAGGCTCTTCCTTCTAATTTCTTCATGACTTGCCACCTCCTTTGACCGCGATGCTGGCTTGGAGCCTGGTATCTGCGGATTTAAGGAAGGCAAGGAGCGCCCAGGATGATATCATGGAGGTTCCTCCATTTGATACGAAGGGGAAGGTAACTCCCGTGAAAGGCAGTATGTCCGTAGATCCGAATATGTTCAGCATGGTCTGGAACACGAACATGGACATAGCTCCGCAAGCCCCTATGGTGTAGAAAGTGGATCTTCCTGACGTAATGGATCTTACCGCAAAGAAGGCAAGAGTCACTATGGAAAGTACTGCCAGGCAGGCTATGATAAGTCCCCACTCTTCGATGAGCATTCCGAAGACCAGATCCATATCCGCAGCAAATACCGTGGACAGCCATCCTTTGCCGGCACCGACTCCCAGGAGTCCTCCGGAAGCAGATGCACAAAGAGCCCTGCTCTGCTGGAAGCCCGCCGCATCCACGAATTCCGGATCCCAGACGTGCATCCAGGTTGCAAATCGCGCTGCAATGTAGGGCTTGAACTTCAGGATCAGGAACCCACCTGCCGCAGCTGCTCCCACGAGAAGCAGCAGCTTGGATATGTCACCTGATCTCAGGAAGGATATGACAAGATATGTCACAAAGAATATTATGGCAGTTCCGAAGTCTCCCATGAGGCCCAGACAGGCGAAACAAAAGAGGGAGAATGCCATGTATATGTATAAATTCTTTTTGCGGAAAAGTTCATCCAGAGTACCGGCTCCGACCCATATGAAAGCCACCTTCACAAGCTCTGACGGCTGGAAGGTTATGCCCCCCAGGGAGATCCAGTTCCTGGCTCCATAAGTTGTTACCGCCATAAGCAGATTTGCCGCAAACAGCAAGACCGAGCCTCCGATGAGCACGATGCGTATCACCTTGGATCTCTCCAGATTTCTCAGGTAGATGCACATTATGAACATGCAGACGACGCCGACACCAATGCAGAAAGTCTGCTTCATAAGGGCATCCGGCGACTTGGAGGCTATGACAGCCAGGCTTAGAGTCGATAGGAAAAAGGCTATGACTTCCATCTCGAAGCCTGCCCTCCTGGAGATCCTGAGGACCGTGAAATATATCCACTCTATGGCGATGAGTCCTCCGAAAGCCATGAGGAACTGCATGGCGTGCTCTTCTCCCTTAGCCATGAGAAGCTGGAAGAAGGTCAGTATCTGGAACAGCGTGAGGGCTGCCATGGCCGGTCCTGCAGTCATGACTTCCGTGTCAGAGTGCCTCATCTGAATGTTGTTTCTCTTTTCCTCGACGGATATGGGCATCAGTGTGAACTCCGTAAGCCCTGCTCTGATGACATCGCCGTACTCCAAAGCGATGGCAGGTCCTTTGATGCCCTTGCCCTTTGAAATACAGATGAATTCATCATCGTTATAGTCAGGCTTGGAAGTGTCGGCGATATAGTCCAGGTAAGCGTTTCTGTCGCTCGATCCCTTGGTCCTGAATTCTTTGAAGCTGTCTTCCTGCTCTGCGGAATTCAGCCATGTGCCATTAGCAGAACCCAGGTCGCTGAAGGTCCACTCTCCATCTTCATCTCTTATGAGCAAGCCATGATTCCTGGATAAATTCTTGTCCCCTACTGAAATATCACAGGATCTGGCTCTTCCTATTACGTTTTCCCAATGTGTCAGAGGTTCGCTGATCTCTGACATCTGAACCAGGCTTCCGTCTGCATCTTCCCTGTATCTCACCACCTTGAGATAGGCCCACACTTCTGCAGGATTCCTGGATTTCACCAGGGATGCGATGCATCGTATGAGTATATACAAGGTAAGTATCACGAAGACCGGCCTTATGATGACGCTTAAAGAATCCAGTCCGATCTCCATGTCTTTGAAGAAGCCCAGTATACTTTGAAATATACTGCTCAAATCCATATAATCTCCTTTATTTCATAATCTGAAAATACGTATACATAGATATTATATCATATTATTTTTGCCTAATAAAGCAAAAGCTTCAAAAAGAAAAATCAGGAGAGGGAAAATCCCTCTCCTTCATTTCATTATTCCTGGGCTCCGGTATAGAGCTTGTAATATCTTCCTTTCTTTTCCATGAGGCGTTCATGGCTTCCTCTCTCAATGATTCTGCCCTTATCCATCATCATGATCACATCTGCGTTCTGAACAGTGGACAGCCTGTGAGCTATGACGAATACAGTTCGTCCTTTCATAAGATTGTCCATGCCCTTCTGAACTATGGACTCAGTCCTGGTATCGATGGAAGATGTAGCCTCGTCCAGGATCATGCAAGGCGGATCTGCCACAGCAGCGCGCGCTATGGAGATCAGCTGTCTCTGTCCCTGTGAAAGACCGGAGCCGTCGCCCTCAAGGACTGTATTATATCCTTGTGGCAGCATCCTGATGAAGCTGTCGGCATTCACCAGTTTAGCGGCTTCTATACATTCTTCATCCGTGGCTTCCAGATTGCCGTAACGAATGTTTTCCATTACCGTTCCCGTGAAGAGATTGACATCCTGGAGCACCACTCCGAGAGATCTGCGAAGATCTTTTTTGCTTATTCTGTTGATGTTTATGCCATCGTAGCGTATTTTGCCATCGTCAATGTCATAGAAACGGTTGATCAGGTTAGTGATGGTAGTCTTGCCGGCTCCCGTAGCGCCCACAAAAGCAACTTTCTGTCCCGGTTCTGCATAGACATCTACGTCGTAAAGGACCTGCTTGCCCTCTATATAGCTGAAGTCCACGTCATCCAGGACCACCTCGCCTCTTAAGCGGACCAGACGATTTCCGTCCTTCCAGGCCCAGATACCGGTCTTCTCTTCACATTCCACAAGATGACCGTCTTCATCCTCGCGGACATTCACAAGGGTCACCTGGCCATAGTCCTTCTCAGGCTTCTCATCCAGAAGTTCGAATATCCTGCCTGCACCTGCCATGGCCATGATGACAGAGTTCAACTGCTGGGATACCTGGGTTATGGGATTCATGAAGTTCCTGGAAAGCACCAGGAAGCTGGCGATGGTTCCCATGGTTACCGTAGGCTCTCCGCCTATGCTGAGATTAGCTACACCTGCAAGCCCCAGGGCTCCGCCTACCAGCGCAACGAGGACATAGAGCACGTTTCCGAGATTGCCCATCATTGGCATTATGAGCATGGAAAGTGCATTGGCTCTCGACATATTCTTACGGAGCTCCTCGTTCTTTTCTATGAACTCTTCAGTAGCCTTTTTCTCATGGCAGAAAACCTTGACGACCTTTTCGCCGTTGATCATCTCTTCTACATAGCCGTTCAGGGCTCCGAGAGATTTCTGCTGCTTGACGAAATATCCACCTGAGCGCGATGCCACGGACTTCACCAAAAACATGGATAAGAAGGTAAAGGCTATTACCAGGATCGTCATCCATATGCTCAGATGAAGCATTGATACGAATACTGCCGTAAGGCTTATGACGGAACTCAGAAGCTGCGGCAGCGTCTGGCTCAGCATCTGTCTCAAAGTATCAGCGTCATTTGTGAAATGAGACATTATGTCTCCGTGAGTATTTCTGTCAAAGTATCTGACAGGAAGTTTCTGCATGTGGGAGAACATCTCGTCTCTGATGATCTTGAGGGTGCCTTGGGAGATCACAGCCATGGTGCGGTTGTAGAAAAGCACGCTTATGATGCCCGCCAGGTAGATGACGCACATCATCATCAGAGCATGGAGCAATCCGCTGAAATCAGGAGCAGCCACTCCCACCAGTGGCATTACATAATCGTCTATCAGTTTCTGAAGGAACAGGGACGATGCCACGCTGGCAAGAGTTGCCAGCAATATGCAGATGAACACCAGGCCCAGCTTGACCTTATATGCTTTAAGGTATGAGAGAAGACGCTTGACGGTGCCCATGTTCAGGGTCTTGATGGCTCCCTTCTGGAGCATCTGGCGTCCGCCGCCGGGGCCGCCCATCTTTCTGACTGTTTCTTTCTTAGCCATTACTGAGCACCCCCTTCCATATCAAGATCCACTCCGGATCCCTTGTTTTGGGTCTCATAGATCTCTCTGTAGATCTCAGATCCTTCCATGAGTTCCTCGTGGGTACCACGGGCTACTATCCTTCCATGGTCTATTATGACTATCATGTCTGAATCCATGACAGAACTGATCCTCTGAGCGATTATTATCTTGGTCACATCAGGCATTTCTTCCTTAAAGGAACGCCTGATCTGAGCGTCTGTCTTCATGTCTACAGCAGAAGTGGAGTCGTCAAGAATGAGGATCCTGGGTTTTTTGAGAAGCGCTCTGGCGATACAGAGCCTCTGTCTCTGGCCTCCGGAAATGTTTGATCCTCCCTGTTCAAGGTGAGTATCATAGCCTTCCGGCATCTGAGAAACGAATTCATCGGAGCAAGATACTTTGAGAGCATGACGGATCTCCTCTTCGGTGGCATTTTCGTTTCCCCAGAGAAGATTCTCCTTAACGGTACCGCTGAAAAGAACGTTCTTCTGAAGTACCATCGCAACCTGATTTCTCAATGCTTCAAGATCGTATTTTCTGACGTCCTCGCCTCCCACCTTTACGGTGCCTTCCGTGGCATCATAGAGTCTGGGGATCAGCTGTACCAAAGTCGATTTGGATGAACCGGTAGCTCCGATAAGGCCTACTGTCATGCCTGAATCTATGTGAAGATCCACCTTGAACAAGGCCTTTCTTCTCTTGGGACCGCCCTCTGTAAGGAGTCCGTCCTGATCTTCGTGTTTGTATTCAAAGGTCACGTCCTCGAAATCGACAGAGCCGTCTTTGACTTCTTTTATGCCGTTCTCCGGACTGAAGATCTGGCTTTCTTCGTCCAGGATCTCCACGATCCTTCTGGCTGATTCTCTTGCCAGTACCAGCATGACGAAAATCATGCTGAGCATCATCAGACTCATAAGTATCTGAGTGGTATATGTCACCATACTCATGAGCTGACCGGTCGTAAGTCCGTAGATCTCATTATTCCCTGATTCCACGATCATCTGCCCTCCGAACCAGCAGAGGAGCACCATGCAAAGGTATGTGCTGAACTGGACTATAGGAGCCATGAAGGCGAGAGTTTTTTCCGCCTTGGAAAAATCCTTGAAAATTGAGCCCGAAACTGCGTCGAACTTGTCGATCTCGTGTTCCTGACGATTAAATGATTTGACGACCCTCATTCCTCTGATGTTTTCCTGGACCACTCCGTTCATCTTGTCATATGTCTTGAATACTCTCTCGAAAATAGGTCTGACCCTGGAGTTCATGATGAGCATTCCCACAAGAAGAATAGGCATGGAAACAAGGAAAATGAGAGACAGCTCATGGTTCACCCTGAAGGCAGCTATAAGGGCAAAGACCAGCATGGAAGGCGCTCTTGCAAAGATCCTTATGATCATCTGGAATGCCTGCTGCACGTTGGTGACGTCTGTGGTAAGTCTCGTGACTATGGATGCAGTACTGAACTTGTCTATGGACATAAAATCATAGTCCTGGACCTTCTCGAACATGGCTCGTCTCAGATTAGTCGCAAATCCGGAGGATGCGAAAGGCGCCGTCACGCCGGCAGCAACTCCAAAAGACAAAGAAACCAAAGCCATTCCGATCAATATCAGACCGTATTTGGTGATCTCAGCCATGTTACCGCCATAGATGCCCTTATCTATGAGATCTGCCATAATAAAAGGAATCAGTATCTCCAGAAATGATTCCATTACAACAAGCAGCGGTGTCAGCACCGCCAGTGCTCTGTATCCTCTTGTATATTCTGCAAGTTTTTTGATCAAGGCTTAACCTCTTAACACTTATTTTTGTAACAATTGATTATACCACACTTGGAGACTGAATAGTGAAAAAACGGTGAACAAAAGTTTAGGAATGCCCATTTTTTTCTTGAATAGATATAAACAAAAATATATAATGTCTATAGGTATATAATTTTGTGTTAAACAGGAGGAAATATATGAGATATGAAATTTTAGGGGATTCTCTTCCTATCGTTATCTGCCATCTGGACAAGAATGAGCAGATGTTCAACGAGGGCGGAGCAATGGCATGGATGTCACCTAACATGAAGATGGAGACCTCTTCAAACGGAGGCCTCGGTAAAGCTCTCGGCAGGATGTTCGCCGGTGAGAAGATTTTCCAGAACATTTATACAGCTCAGGGCGGTGAAGGCATGATCGCTTTCGCTTCCAGCTTCCCGGGTTCCATCGTTCCCTTCGAGATCGGTCCCGGCAGGGAAATGATCTTCCAGAAGAGAGCCTTCCTGGCAGGCGAGATGAGCATCCAGCTCTCTGTACAATTCAACAAGAAGATCGGCGCAGGCCTCTTCGGCGGTGAAGGCTTCATCCTTCAGAGAGTTTCCGGACACGGCGTTGCTTTCGCTGAGTTTGACGGTCACGTAGTTCAGTACGATCTGCAGCCCGGTCAGAGTATCGTAGTAGACACCGGTAACGTTGCAGCTTATGAGCCTTCCATCAACATGGAGATCAAGACCGTTCCCGGCGTGAAGAATATGCTCTTCGGCGGTGAGGGTCTGTTCAACACAGTACTCACAGGTCCCGGTAAAGTATGGCTCCAGACCATGCCTATATCATCTGTAGCAGCAGTGCTCAGACCTTACATGCCCACAGGCAACTAAACAAAAACGCTGCCGGCTTAACTGCCGGCAGTTTTTTTGTTTCGGTGAATAGAGATGGCAGGGCAATAACCCGCGGACGGGTATTTATCCCGTATTTTGCCAAAAAGACCCGTCCATTTGGCTGATCCACTATGCCCGGGACGGGTATTTATCCCGTCTTTTGCCAAAAAGACCCGTCCATTTGGCTGTCCTGCTCGTGGTCTGGACGGGTATTTACCCCCTCTTTTGCCAAAAAGACCCGTCCATTTGCGATAATTTAGCGGTTAGCCAGAAGCAACCGCGACTATAAGGACGGGTCTTGATGCCAGTTTTTTGCAAAAAGACCCGTCCAATCAAGAATCAATATACTTAGCAGTTCGTCGCCAGTGCCAACATCACCCTAATTTCTCTTTTATCCGATTCATGATGAACTCCTCGTCCTCATCTGTCATGTCATCGGCTACATAGACCATCTCATCGTTCACGATCAGGGAAGAATCGATCATCTCGCCATCTTTTACCTTGACTGCAAGCTGACCATAGTAACCGTTGAATGTTCTGATCCTCATTTCATAATCGAAGCGCATGCCTGCAGCGAGCAACACTTCTTCAGGCTTCTCAGCGCCTACAGAGAATTCATAATCATATAGCAACAAGCTGTTCCCGTCATCATCCTTGCCTTCCCAGATCTTCTCGAAATGAACGAGTTTGATATCGGTAAGTCCCATATCATCCTTCTCTGATTCCAGGCAGGCTGACGCCGCTTCTTCAGCCTTAGCGCCATAATTATCGAATGCAGTTTGATCGATCGGAAGGTCAGCTTCATAGGCTCTCCTCACCAGATCATAAAGCGTTTTATCCTCGAAGTATGCGACCTTATCTGCTCTATTTTCAGTTAATTCAACACCTATGACATCAGTCTTGTCATTTTCAAAGAATTTGATGCCTGACTCCTCTTCTCCGTCATTTAATATATACAGAAAATTGATCCATGGAGTATCATTGGGGATCACGTCAGCCGGTCTAAGCGCTGCGCCCATCTGTTCAGCTTCATCTTTCGTCAATTCATTAGCTGCAGCATCATTCAAAACCTTGGCAAGAGTTTCCGCGTCACATCCCCAGCCTGTGAGATCACTGATGTTTTCTGGTTTGATCGATGCTATTATCCCAGCTACACCATCATACGCCGACTCTTCCTCGGCTGTCTCCTCTCCAGCCGAGACTTCCTCACCTGCTGTAGAGCCGCATGAAGTGAACATCATTAATGACAGCATAAGAACCATTATAATTACAAATAACTTTTTCATTTCAAATACCACCTTTCCATTATAATCCTTTTGTATGTGACAATATCT
>JAEEGL016686095.1_pt1 | contig 15748 bp, 15 predicted proteins | sample 9134231 | NCBI WGS metagenome assembly JAEEGL01 (sample SAMN16246548, study PRJNA631951) | gut metagenome | biome: gut microbiome; feature: rumen; material: fiber-attached | host: Bos | place: Iran: Karaj | collected 2018-10
GAAGACATAGGTCATCCCTATATGTGACACATCATTGCCGATCTTGAGCGCCCCAACGATGGTGAGTCCTTTCTGAGTGCAGAAGTTCTTCTCGACCGACTCGGATGATCCGTTCAGCGCCGTGTTGCCCTCTATACGCACATATCCTGACAAGTTCACCGTACATCCGGGCCCGGCGAACAGACCGCCTGCATTGAAACTCTCGGTGGAATCGGAATGGTTGTTGCATATCGACGTGCTTCCGGAAATGTTCATGACGGCGGTATTGCCGTTTGACCCGATTCCTCCGTAATTGCCCGTGGCGGAGTTCGAATCGATGGTGCACCCGTCGATGTTTATCGTACCATTTGCCAGATAAATCCCTGCACCGTTAGAAGCCGAACTGTTGCCGGTAATCACGGTATCGGTGACCTGAAGGAACTGGGCAGTATTGTTGACGTATATGCCGCCTCCGTTATTCGCTGCTGTATTCCCGGATATTGTGGTATCTCTGATGAAGGTGTCATTCTCATAGGCATAACCTATGTACACACCGCCGCCGTTACTGGCAGAACTGTTATTCTCGATGGTGCACCCCGTCACGGTGCCTCTCTGAGTGATGTATATTCCGCCCCCTCCGTAGTTGAGGTTGGAACAAGAATTGCCGCGTATGGTGGTGCCACTGATAACCGCATCGACAGTGTACGTATACTGAGCACAGGAATAACCGCCAGAGACATAGATCCCGGTGGTCTTGTTGAGTGCGACGGTGGAATCGTAAACGAAAAGATGAGCTGCCGCGGGGGTGTCCTGGGTGACACTGGGGGATCCATTTCCTCTGGCATGTATCGCTCCGGAGGGATGTTTCGAACCGGTGACGGTCGTGTCATACAGATAGAGGTTCGAAACGATCGGATCCACTCCCGAGTTGCAGTTCCCGAGGACCTGTACGGTCCCTACCACATCGACATGACTCATGGTGACGGTGTTGGTCCCGTCATTGCTCAGTGCTGTGACCGTATAACTTGCCGCTTTGGAAGAATCCGAATAACGAATGACGCCTCCAACCAACCTTACATCATCCGTGTCGATCTGTACATCAGATATGTGGAACTCGTCTTCGATCCAGTTCCCGTATCTGATCCTCGATTCGTTACAGTCTGTGATGGTCAAATCGCCTTTTACGGTGATCGCGGACGAAGTGACTATGTCATATCCGTTCAAACAAAGCGTGACAGACCCATTCGTCGTCCAGGCGAAACCGTTTACCGACACATCCACGGTCAGGTAATAGTCGCCCGCCTCCGTTGGCAGACTATCGGTATCATCCCAAGCAGTCCAACCCTCATGGTCATCATGATCCCCCGGGTCGGCAAGAACGTCATCGGATGACAAATTCAAACATACAATCGCAATCGCTGATATTATCAGCATAAAGGACAGAACCTTCAGCATACGTCTCATCTGCGGACACCACCGTCACGGTCCCATCCCTTTTTTAACAGACGTTTATGCGTATTTATAAACATAACTTTTAACAAATAGATTCGAACGTTCATTTAAAAATCATAAACGACGGTCTGGATGTTCAAGATACATCTTTCGGCCACAGTTCCGCTGTTGCTTTGAATGATGGGATGCACGTAATCCCGATAGTTAAATTGCGGATGAAAAAGCGTCAAAATATGAAGGGTTGATTATGACTGATTCGGGATCAGAAACGCTTCTCCATGACGAAATCATCCATTACGTACCCGTTCCCGATGTCAGCGACCTGCGTGCGCACGGTAGTGAATCCGTTGCGCTCGTATGCCCTTATCGCGACGGAATTGTTCCTGTTGACCGTGAGATAGACGGAACCGAGTCCCTCCCGCCGGCACAGTTCGAAAATGGATTTCAATGCCTGAGATCCGAGTCCCTTTCCGCGGAATTCCTTCCTCAGATACAGTTTGCTTATGAACAGCCTGTCACCCTCGGGAACGAGTCCGGTGTATCCGACTACGGAACCATCATCGATAAGGAAGTAGTACCTGTACCCCTTCTCCGAGACCTGCTCCCTCATGGCATGCTCGGATTGGAACATGTCCACCATGTAGTCGATCTGTCCATCGGACAGTATGCACGGGAAGTACTCGTGCCATATCCCTGATGCCAGCGATGCCAGTTCGGGGATCTCGGAGAGAGACACCGGCCTGAGGCTCAGCATCTCCTGATCTCCTTCGTGAGATCGTAAAGTCCCGCCTCGAAGTTCACGCCGTACTTGACGTCGGTCTTGGCGTCGTAGGTCCTCATGATGCTCCCGACTGTATAATCGACGGCTATGGAAGCGGAGTCCTCCAGGGACCTGCCGTTCATGACGGCCGCCACCAGAGCGGAGGCGAAGACGTCTCCGGTACCGTGGTAGTATCCGGGGATGACGTCCCTGAAGCAGTAGCTGGTCTTGGTGGTCTCGGAGTCGTAGGTCGCTGCACCCAGTTTTCCCGGTTCGAAATAGACACCGGTGAGCACGACCTTCTTGGCTCCCATTGCGCAGAGGTCCTTCATGAGCCCGATGATGTAATCCGGGGTGTACGGACCTTCCTTGTACTCCCTTCCGAGCATGAAGCATGCCTCTGTGATGTTGGGGACGACGATGTCCGCGATGGCGCACAGGCTTCCCATGTCCTTGGCGAAGGCCATGTCGAAGATGGGGTACATCTTACCGTTGTCGGCCATGGCCGGATCGACGACTACCACCGTGTTATCCTTCCTGAGCCTTCCGATGGTGGATTTGACGATCTCGATCTGCTCCTTGGAACCCAGAAATCCCGTGTAGATGGAGTCGAATCCCAGTCCGAGGGTCATCCAGTGGTCCACTATGGGGATGATGTCATCGGTCATGTCCCTGTACGTATAACCCGTGAATCCGCCGGTATGGGTGGAAAGGACTGCGGTGGGTATTACGCTGCATTCAACGCCGGTGGCGGAGATTATCGGCAGTGCTACTGTGAGCGAGCATCTCCCTACACAGGAGATGTCGTGGATCGCAAGGACACGTTTCTGGGGGCTCATGTTCGTCAATCCTCGTATGATATTTAAAGTTGAGTTCTAAACTGCCTCATTCCTGTACATTTGATTGATTTTCATCCTCTGAAGGGATCAGAGTCTGGCAAGGGCCTCCTCAGCCAACGAGAATCCCTGGGCGGCCGACTTGGAGTACAGGTCCCTGGCTGCATCCGGGTCCTTCTCGACGTACACACCGTGCTCGTACATCCATGCCAGGTAGAACTGGTCGGCATACTGGCCGATCTGGGCGCCGAACTCGATCTCCTCGAGCAGGTTCTGCTGGGATGCCATGCGGAAGTATCTCTGTGCGGCCTTCTCGTCCTTCTCCAGCCCCACACCTTCCGTATGCAGCCTGCCGAGCTCGAAGAGCGCGAAGGGACACCTCTGGTTGGCGGACAGCCTCAGATATCTGACCGCTTCGTCCATATCCACATCGGTACCGCGTCCGCAGAGGTACATCATACCGAGGTTGTACTGAGCGACGGGGGTGTTGTTGGCGGCGGACAGTTTGGTCCATTTGAATGCCTCCTCGAAGTCGACCTCCACACCGTATCCGCCGTCGTACGCCGCACCCAGGTTGCACATGGCCATGGGGTGGCCCTGTTCGGCGGCCTTCCTGTTCCACTTGGCGGCCTCACCGTTGTCGATCTCCGTACCCGCACCGCGGAGGTACATGTTGGCCAGGTTGAACTGAGCCTGGGGGTTCCCCTGCTCGGCGGATTTGGTGTAGAGTTCGAATGCCTTCTTGAGGTCCACCTCCACACCGTGACCCCATTCGTACATGGTGCCCAGGTTGTTCTGTGCGTTGTTCTCCCCCTGCTCGGCGGCAAGGGCGTACCACTTGGCGGCCTCCTGATAGGACTGCTTCACGCCGTCGCCGTTCTCGTATCTGTAACCGAGATCCGACTGGGCCTCGGCACTGCCCTTCTTAGCTTCGTTCACGAGTTCTCTGATGGTGAGTTTGCGGCGCATCTGCATGGTCGGGGGATGGCTGTACTCGTCTTAAACTACACTATCCCTGAGCCGCCTCCGAACGTATTTCCGAACCGTTAAGGGACGGTCCCGATACGTTCGAATATACGGATACCGGTTTACAGATTCTGTAAATTTAAATATCTCCGTACGGATTCCGTAACATGAAGGAGAGAATGCGCGAACTCGGCATCAAGCTGACCGAGATGGCGGAATACCTCAAGATCTCGCGCCCGACCCTGTACAGATACATAGAACTCTACGGGACCAATGACGAATCGGAACTTCCGCCGGGCGTGCTGAGCCTGTTCAGGTTCATGGAGACCCCGGGTATAACCAAGGAACAGGTGATCTCCTTCATGATCGGTGAATCCGGCGGGGCCTCTGATTCGGAGGCGAAGGATTCGATAAGGAGATACGTAACCTCCAGACCCGATTCTGATCCGAAAATCAGACTCATCGATGCTCTGATCAAGAGCAGCTGCATGGACGCGATCATCCCCTATCTGACAAACAGCATAGAGATCATTTCCCGCGGACCGAAGAACGATTCGGAGGTCTACCAGGCAGCCAGACTGGCCCTGCTGAAGGACAGCGTGCAGAAGAACATGCCTCTATCCGAAGAGGAACTGGAACAGGCCAGGAAGGCCATGGGTGAATGAAATGGCGAGAAGGGAACTGCTCATTTCGAACTTCAGGAACATAACGGCCGACAGGGACGGGAATCCCGTCCGTCTCCTGGTCAACAGGGACCTGTCCAGGGACGGACTCGGAGGCATCGTTCTGCTCATAGGTTCCAACAACAGCGGCAAATCCAACGTGCTGGATGCCGTGGACCGTTCTCTGAACGGCGGATTCAGGAAGGAGGATGTCACCGATTTCGTCATGGATGCTCCCGAACCCGAACTCAGATGGATGATCGACGGCGACAGATTCCGCAAGGATTCTGAGAACGGCGAACAGCCCCAGGATGACGCCCCGGACGAGGAAGGCAGGGGACTGGTCGGGAAACTGTTCAGCAGGATCAAGAAGGTGGCCGATGAGGTCACAGACAGCACCATAGACGTCGGTCCCGACAGGTCGTTCAACGCCGATGCCTTCGAGGAAGGATATGGGTACAGAATGAGCAACGAGGCCGTGATGTACCGCAGGCATACGCTGAGGCAGAAGGACCTGAGATGCAGTCCAGACAGCCTCAACCCCTTCTTCAGGATGCTCTTCTCAGCCCTCGGCATAGATGAGGAGGACGTGAGGAAATCCAGTGCGACCCCCGGGAAGCACAGGGTGGAGATGGAGAAGAGGATCGATTCGTCGATGAAGACCATATCCGACGACCTCAACGACATGCTCGGTTCCGAGGGTAAGAGATATTCCCTCAGGATAAGGATCGAGAAGGGATCGGTGGAACTGTCCGTCGACGTCGGCTCGGCCGCATTGGTCCTCGACCGCCAGTCCGAAGGATTCAGATGGCTGTTCGATTTCTATTTCGGTACGATGTTCCAGAATGCCTCGGAACCCGGTACCATGATACTGATCGACGAGTACGGGGACAGACTGAACTTCGCGACTCTCAGGAGCCTGACGGGCAAACTCAGGACCATAGCGAGGAAACGCGGACTTACGTTCATATTCGCCACCCAGAACCCCATGGCCATAGACTCCAGGCATCTGGACGAGGTCAGACTGGTCGTACCCGACGGTGAGGGTTCCTCGGTGATAGTCAACGAATTCGAATCCTTCGGTTCGAAGGACTCGGAAGTGGCCAAAGGGATAATCGACGGCCTGCTGGTCTCTAGGAACTACATGAGGAAGGGGACCAGGAGGACGGTGTTCACCGAGGATCCCGAGACGTATCTGGTTATGAACGCGTTCTCATCCATACTCTCGGAGGGGGACGGAACTGACGCGGATTTCATCCCCATCGGATCGGTCGCGGACCTGGATCTGGACCCCGAGGGTGCGGTGGAGACCATGATGTCGCTGGAATCCAGACCCACCGTTCTGGCCGCGCACGAAGGATCGCCGCTGTACTCGGCCGCATCAGACGGAGGACTGAAACCATTCACGTTCGCAGAGGTGCTCGGGAACGGATCCTCATGGAAGGACCTCTTCTCGGAGAAGGACAGGGAGAAATACTCCATCAAAAACATGGACACCGACGATCTGGTATCCTTCACCAAATGGATCGACGGCCACGAGGACGAGCTGGACGACGAAACGTGGTCCAACTTCACCAAGGCCATGGACTACATCACACTGGGCTGATCCGTCTGTAATGTGCTTTACATATTGCTTTACAAATTTTGTAAAGTATTAAATACACAATATGTAATGATGTTACCATACCGAAAGAAGGTGCGTAACATGACCGAAACAGACAGCAACGAGATCGAGATACAGGACCTCTCCGAGATAAGGGATGACGCCGTAAGACGTGCGGAGGACGCCGTGATGCACCGCTTCAGCGACGGAGGGAAACTTCTGAAGGCACTGGATGCCGACAGCGACCTGTTCGTCAGCTATGCCGACACCGGGATGGGACTGATAGCATCATCGGCCGCAGCTAGAAGAACGGAAGGGTTTGCTGCGGACGAGAACCTCCTGAGAAGGATAGACCGCAGATTCCTTGACATGGGCACTTCCGAAGGAAGGCCGTACGTCTCCGCCGTTGCCGGAGCGATATTCGCCGACGGAGGATATCAGGAATACTCCTCATGGTTCGATGACGTGCTCAGCGTATGGATCGATGAGTTGGAAGGGGTGCCCGAGGAGTTCTGGGCCATGGCGGATGCCGCTGAGGAGATGTACGCCGAGCACGACGATACTCCCAGGGAGAGCCCTCTGAGGAGGTTCAAGAGGGAGATCGACAGGGCAATGGAACCCGTGGGCAACTTCCTGAAGGAGAACCTCATCAAGGCGGGCATACTGCTGGCCAAATCGGTCAGCCAGGTGGATACTGAACACGTGAAGATCATAACATCCAAGAAGGGCAAGGCCAGCGTCCTGATGGCGGTAGGCGTGGTGATGGTACCGATCCTCGTGAGGAACGCGATGTCGGGGAGGTATTCCCGTGACTGATCTGGCTGAGAGCCTGGGATGCTTCCTGGGAAAGATGTCCTACCGTATCGGGAGGTTCTTCGAGAGGGTATCGGAGAAGTTCGACGAGACCGTTTCCGCCCTCAAAGGGAAGGAGAAAGAAACGGAAGAGGACGAAGTGGCCGTCGAGACCGCGGCTTCTGCGGATGATTCAAGGACGGATACCCGGGAAGAGACGATCAAGACGGAGGATACGTGCACAGGAAGGGACTACATGCCCCTCCTGCTCAGCGTGTTCATCCTTTGCGCTACCGCTCTGGCGATGTTCAGCGCGGGGAACATAGCCCTGGGAGGCCATGTTGCCGCAGCCGTCGGCGAGGTACTCCTCGAACTGATCGGCTGACCCCGTTTCGGGGTCAAACCCTTTTCCTTTGCCGTAAAGGCAATTATACGACATATCCGATAGCCCGAACATGGATGCCGAATCCAGGGTTACGACGCTTCTAGGGGATCCCCGCAAGGCCGTTCTTGCGATGGTACTGCCCATAATCGTATCCCTGCTGGTATCAGAGGTCAACTCCCTTGCGGACAGGGCCTGGTGCTCAGGTCTGGGCGTGGATGCGCTTGCGGCCATCTCGGTGGTCAGACCGATCTACAATGTGTACGTCAGTCTGGGCACCGGTCTGGGAGTGGGCGCCGCAGCGGTCATCTCCAGGAAAATCGGTGCCGGCAGCCCCGGCGAGGCCCCGTCGTGCGGTATCCAGGCCATATTCCTGGCGCTCCTCTTCTGCGCTGTGCTCACCCCGGTCATGTTCGTCTCCCAGTCCGGACTGCTGGACGTGGTGGGTTCGGAGGACATTCACGGGACCAGCATGAGCTACATGACGTGCTACACCCTGTGCCTGACGGTAATCGTCATGAACGGCGTCATAGCCGGCATTCTGAACGGACAGGGCGCCGCCGGACTTTCGACGGCGATGATGATGACGCTCGCCGTATCCAACATGGTCCTGGATCCGATATTCATCTACGTCCTGGACCTCGGACTCGCCGGTGCGTCCGCCGCCACCGTAACGGCCACCGTGCTGTCGATGGCGGTGGGGATTCGCTATCTGATGGGCAGGCACACCTATCTGAGCTTCGGACGCAGCGACATAGGGTTCAGCGGTCAGCACATGGGCGAGGTCGCAAAGGCCGGTGTGCCGCAGATGCTGGAGTTCGTGGTCATCTACGGTATGGATGCGATCCTCAACATGATCGTGATCATGTGCGCCGGTTCGGAGGGGCTCACCATATTCTCCACGCCCGATGCGATAGTGTCGATGATGATAGTTCCCGCTTTAGCGATAGAATCCGCATTGGTATCGGTGGCATCCTCCGCTTACGGACAGGGGGATCCGGTGCGCATGAGGGAGGCATACCTGTACTCGGTCAGACTGGGGCTGGGTATAATCGTGGCGCTGGTGATCGTCGTGGAGCTGCTCCCGTCCGTCTTCATGCTTCCGTTCACGTATTCTGGGGAGATGGCCGACCTGAAGCCGCAGCTTACCGATACGATGAGGATACTGGCGCTGTACGCCCCGTTCTACGCACTGACGCCCATAAACTCCGCGTTCCTCCAGTCGATGAAGCATCCCGGTTACTCGGTGGTCATAGCTGTGGTCAGGAACCTGATACTGATAGGGCTGTTCCTGATAGCCGCGCAGATCTCCCTGACGGCCATATGCTGGTTCCTCCTGCTAGGGCACGTGATCGGTGCGGCCATAATAGTCTCTGTCACCGTTGTGACCTTCAGAAGGGTGCGCACATCCGTCGGGGCCTCAGAGCACCGATAGGAGTTCCCTCGGCGTCCTCGCGTAGGGGATGCTTTCCCTCTCGCAGTCCTCGGGTGTGAATCCGTATCCGTAAGTTACACCTACGAAATCTATACCGGCTGCCCTTGCGGATTCGAGGTCGTCCATACAGTCCCCCACCATGACGACCTCGTCGGGCGTCACGCCGGCTATCTCCATGCAGGCATCGATCATGTCCTGCTTGGTGCGCCATCTGTCCAGGACGCTGCCCTGGATGGTGAGGAAGCATCCGTCGATGTCCATGGCCTGGAAGGTCTTGACGGCGAAATCGACGAACATCATGGTCGCCACCGACAGCATGTACCTTCCGGCAAGCTCCCTGACGACCTCGCAGATCTCCGGATACTCGACGAAATCGTAGTATCCCTCCAGCTTACCGTACAGCTTGACGAACTCGATGGCCATCGGCCCTGCCTGTTCGTCATCGAGATGATAGAGCCATTTTATGTTGCTGCCGAAGGAACCGCAGAGGGCCTCGAGCCACCTCTCGCGGGGTTCTATCGTCAGCCCCTTCTCGTCGGCCAGCGCCTGGAAGGCGGTGAAGGATCCGGGGGAGGAATCCATGAGGGTACCGTCCTTGTCGAAGATGATCAGCTTCTTGCCTTCCATACCGGTGTATCGTCCGGTCAGATAAAAAAACGAACGGTCAGGCCGGGGAGGAGCAGCTGTACCTGCGGAACCTTCCCAGTGCCCAAAGGCCCATGGCCATGTTCAGCGACCCTCCGATGATCTCGATGGCGAAGACCGACCAGTAGACCTCCTCCATGGTCGTGCAGAGGACTATCAGGCCGAGCAGTACGAAGTTCCTCAGGAACGCCGTGTACATGGGAATCTTCGCACGGCGGAGTGCCTGGAGCATGGCACCTCCCAGGTCTATGCAGGCCAGGAAGGGGATGCAGAGCATGTAGACGCGGAGTCCGTAGACGTAGATGTCCCTGTAGGGCTCCAGAGATGGGTCCAGGGACATGGGTATGATGAACGTCTCGGCGAACACGAATATCACCGCGGCGATTACGGTCATGGCGATCAGGGAGATCTTCGATATGTACAGGAAGGCCGTCCTGGCCTTCTCCCCGTCCCTGACACCGATCGCCGCCGAACATACTGGGACCAGAGCGGCAGCGGCCGCCTGGGAGATGACGATGACCAGACTGACGAAGCTCCATGGGACGTTGTACATGGCGGAGGACATGACTCCGAGCTTGGGTATCAGGACGATACGCTGCACGAAGGACAGGAAGCAGATGAAGAAGACCTCGACGGTCCTGGGAAGGCCCACCGAGAGCACGTCCTTCATCTGATCAAGTCTGACCCTGAACCCTTTGAAGGTGATGCGCAGGTACATCTTCCCGGACAGGAACCAATATAGTCCGAGCAATGTCGATACCAGAGTGGACAAGGAGGTTGCCAGTCCCGCACCTGCGAGTCCGAGGTCCGCCCCGTAGATGAGGAGCGGATCTAGGATGATATTAAGCACGGCAGCGACGATGAGCACGGTCATGGACTTCCTGGCCGCACCCTCCGCACGGAGGAGTCCCGCGACGGCCCCGTTGAGCACGTAGACCGTACTGAACACTATGACCGGGGTGATGTAATCGATGCAGTGCGACCCGACGTCACCCACGGACATGATCCCGAGCATGGGTTCCAGGGAAAGATAGAGCGGTGCCATTATCAGAAGCCCGACGGCCACCGACAGGACCAGGGTCTGGGACACCTGGCTCTCGGCCTCGCCCGCCTCGTTCCTGCCGAGATGCCTGGCGATGGAAGCGGCCGCGCCTATCCCGATACCGGTACCGATCCCCGAGATCAGCCAATAGTAGGGGATGATGGTGGACAGCGCGGTGCTGGCATACGATCCCAGACCCGCACACCATGCGGTATCCGCGAACATGTTGACCTGGGCGATCGCGTATGACAGTATCAGCGGGACGGTCATCACAAGCACCGCCCTCTTCGGGTCCCCTAGCATGACCTCCAGGTCCTTGCTGTACGTCATAGTTCCGTCCCGACATCAAGGATTCTGGTATTTCTGGATTGTTCCTTCCGGTGCTGAAAAACACCCGATTATTTCCTAATTAGTTATATGAAATGAATATTCAGTGAATATTCAGTGAATATTCTTGCTTGAATTTATATATGACAATGCAATCTGTCAATCATGGCAAGACGTACACTCATCGACATCGACGACAGACTCCTCGAAGCGGTCATGGAACTCGGTGCCCATGAGGGGATATCGGGGATCACCACCGTCAAGGTCGCGAAGATGTGCGGGGTATCTCACTTCACATGCTTCGATCACTTCGGCAACAAGCAGAATCTCCTTGACCAAGCGGCGATAAAGTTCGAGAACGATTACCGCAGGCTGCTCATGACCCGTCTCCCCGAGGCGAAATCCATCGGCGACCTGTGGCTGGATGTGCTCAACGAGCTCATCAAGAACAGTAACGGACCCGTCTACTATCTGAACTACTACCTCACATTCGGATACGTCACCTTCCCCCAGAACTCCAATCCCGATTCGGCCAAGATAGCCTTCATCAAGCACTTCGGCGAGATCCCGGGATTCACCGACAAGATGTACGTCATCGCATGGGACCATTTCACGAACCAGGTCCTCGTTTATGCTGGATACTTCGTCGGAAGGCCGGCGCTGGACACGCCCGAGAACAGGAGGTTCATCAGGGACCTGCTGTTCACCGGATACGACGGCAAGGCGATGATGCTGGCCGAACAGGAATCATCGAAAGAGTGATCCCCGTCCGGTAACTGGGGGGTCAGACCTCCCTTCTCCTGAATATCAGCAGTGCCGCAGCTGCGGGCACGATACCCCAGGTCAGCATCACCAGTATGTCCCTGTAGCCGTACTTCAGAGGACCGTTGAAGCAGTTCAGCATCGAGTTCGCGGCCATATCCAGAACGTACCAGAAATCGTCCAGGCTCTCGGCCAGACCGGCGATCAGGATTATGGAGGCGATCAGGCTGGGCACCAGCAGGATGACTATGAACGTGAGGATAGATGCGGAGCTGGACCTCTTCATCAGCGCACTGAAGAATATCGCTATCCCCGTGAGCGCGAACGCGTAGCACATGCAGTAGCCGAAGGCCTGGAATATCTCGGCGGCGAACCCTCCGGTCCTGACGGCGGCCTCGATGACGACCAGTATCGTGTAGATGGCCATGACCCCTATGTTCAGGATGTATGCGGCCGCGAACTTGCCGGCGAATATCGCGGTCTTGTGGACCGGTTTGGTGAACAGCGTGAACGCCGTCCTCTCCTCGAATTCGGATACAAGGGTGACGGACGAGAACAGGGTCGCTCCGACCAGCAGGAACAGCGTGACGAACGAGAAGAAGCTGCTGGTCTCGTCCTTCACATCGGGGGTGCCGTCGCCGAAGGCGAACGATACGAACGTAAGCAATCCGAAGACCAGGACCACAAGTGCCAGATAGATGAAGATCTTCTTCCCGCTGAAGAATTTCAGTATCTCGTAACGGCAGACGATGGAGGCCTGACGGAGATCGTCCTTCAGATCGATGGATGCTCTTTCCGCCATGCTGTCACCTCGTCTCCTTGATCATGTTGAGGTAGATGCTCTCGAGAGCCTCATCCTCGCTGAAGCTGTACACCTTGACGCCTGCGGAGGTTATGCTGCGCAGCAGGTCCATCTGCTGCTCGTCCCCTCCTCTGAAAGCGAACTTGATCGTGTTGCCGCCGAACTCGACGTTCTGAACGCCGGGAAGGGCGGATATGATGTCCGCATCGGCCCTGGTCGCTCCGCCGATGACCTTCACGCTGATGTTCCTCAGGCTGTTGGCGCCGAGAACGTCCTCCATGCTCCCCTCGAGGAGCAGGGTGCCGTGGTTGATCAGTGCGATGCGGTCGCACATGTCGCTGACCTCGTGGAGCATATGGGAGCTCATGAGGATGGTGAGGTTGTTGTGCCTCTTCCTCAGGTTCTTCAGTATCTCCCTGGTCTCCGCCATCCCTCTGGGGTCCAGACCCGAGGTGGGCTCGTCGAGGATGATGATGCTGGGATCATCGAGCATCGACAGTCCTATGGAGATCCTCTGCTTCATCCCCTTGGAGAAGGTCCCGATCTTCTTGTCCGCCCATTCGGACATCTTCATCTCTTCCAGGATGGAAGATGTCTGGTTTTCTATGGACTCGCGGGTCATGCCGAAGAGCCCGCCCATGTACCTGAACGTCTGCACCGGGGTCAGGTAGGAGTATATCTCGGGCGTTTCGACCACGGTCCCCACGCCCCTGAGGGCGTTCTTGGGGTCCACGGTGACGTCTATGCCGTTGAGGTAGGCGTTCCCCGAGGATGCCCTGATCAGATTCGTGAGGATCTTCAGTGTGGTGCTCTTCCCTGCCCCGTTGGGGCCCAGGAATCCGGTGAAGCTGTTCTTCCTGACGCTCAGCGACAGGTCGTTGACTGCGACGAAATCCCTGAACTGCTTCCTGAGACCGACAATCTCTATTGGTGCTCTGTCCATCCTATCTTCCTGAACATCCGTATCGGATGTCAGTTGATAAAACATTCTTTCTGAATGAGTAATAAAAGGGAAAGGGTTTGAAGAGGTCCCGTACAGTCTCAGAACTGTCTCTTCTTGAACAGGAAGATGGAACCGGCCATGGTCACGATCGTCCAGACGAGCATCGCGGCGATGTCCCTGAGAGGCTCTCCGCCACCCTCGATGACGGCCCTTCCGGTGTCGCCGAGGGATCCGAGGAAGAACCAGGGGTCTATGCCCCTCGCACTGAGGATGCTCTCGAGGATGATGGGCAGGATCAGCAGCACGAACAGGGTCAGCAGCGCGGATGTGCTGGACTTCTTGGCGAAGGCCGAGACGAGCATCGCTACGCCGGTGATGGCCATGATGTATACCAGGAACACCCCCATACCCGCGAAGAGGTCGCCGTTGATGGTTCCGTTGCCTACCGCCTTGAAGAAGATCACGACGATGAGGAAGAGGAGAAGGGTGGCGAACCCTACCACCATCGATGCAAGGAACTTGCCGAACACGATGGTGGGCCTCTTGATGGGCTTGGTCAGCAGGATGAGCGCTGTCCTGTCCTCATACTCGGAACAGATTGCTCCGGCAGTGAAGAGGGTGGCCATGATGAACAGGACCAGATACAGGTTGCCCAGTATGGAATGCGCGATGGCATCCCCGTCCTGGGTGATACTCATCTTCTCTCCGGCGGAGTTCTCGACCATCAGCGATATCCCGATGTCGAGGGCCAGGAGCAGCCCGATGATGATCAGGTAGATGTAGATCTTCTTGCCACGGAGGAACTTGACGATCTCGTTTTCCATGACTGCGAACACCTGCTTGATGTCGCTGTTGGTGGTATAGGAGCTCATCTTCTCGACTGTCTTTGAAAGGATCTCCATGATATCACCTCGACTCCTTGATGAGGTCCAGATACTTGGCCTCCAGTGCGTTCTCGTCGGCGGATACGGAACGGACCCTGAATCCGATGTTGGCGATCTGCTCGAAGAGCTTCGCCTCCTCCTCGTCCCCTCCGTCGAGGGTGAGGTTGATGGTCTCTCCGTCGATGACCGCCTTGGTGATGTTGTCCAGGGAAGCCAGCTTGGCAACCATGGCCTCGCTGGCGGGTTCCAGCGGGCGGACCTTCATCAGACGCGTGTTCCTCGAACCGAGGACGTTCTCCAGGGTGTCCTGGACCAGGAGCGTTCCGTGGTTGATCATCGCGATGCGGTCGCAGAGGTCGGTGACCTCGTGCATCATGTGCGAGCTCATGAGTACGGTCAGGCCGTTGTTCTCCTCGCGGATGTTCTTGAGGATGTCCCTCATCTCGGACATACCTCTGGGGTCCAGTCCGGATGTGGGCTCGTCGAGGATGATCACCTCGGGCGAATTCATGAGCGAGAGTCCAAGCGAGATCCTCTGCCTCATTCCCTTGGAGAACGTTCCCAGGCGCTTGTCCGCCCACTCGGTCATCTTGACCTTCTGGAGTATCTCGTCTGTCTCTGCTACAATCCTCTCCTTGGACATCCCGAAGATGTTGCCCATGTACCTGAAGGTCTCACGAGGGGTGAGGTAGAGGTAGAATTCGGGCGTCTCGACGACCGTACCAACTCCCTGGAGCGCTTCCTTGGGGTCCTGGGGGACGTTGATGCCGTTGATGAACACATCTCCGGAAGTGGCCGTGATCAGATTCGTTAGGATCTTGAGCGATGTGCTCTTCCCTGCGCCGTTGGGTCCGAGAAGTCCGGTGAAGCTGTTCTTCTGGATCTTCAGATTCAGACCGTTGACGGCTGTGAAGTCCCCGTATACCTTACGGAGGTCCACGAACTCGATCGGTGTTTCCGATGTCATGGGTAGTGTATCATATCATGTTAATAAAACGTTGTGAATATTCTCGTTGGAATATTAAACAAAAAACACAAGTGTCAGCATCTCAGCGGCCTGCCGTATTCCGACCCGCCGAAGATGAGCTCGGTCATGCGGCCAATGCCTTCGCCTTCGGGAGAGAAGAAGACGATCTCACATTCGTCATTGATCGCGCGGACGGCATCCGCCACGGCGGTGCGCATGGCATCGTCCATCAGATCCGCATGAGTCACGCAGACTGCATCGGATTCGAACACCATGTTGAAGGTGCGCAGACCCTCTGATGTACGTTTGGAGAAGGGCATCGGGAAGGCTGTTCCGTCGACGACGGTGATGAGCGCACCGATTCCGTACCTGTCCCTGCCGTTTGCGTATATCGGATTGAGCAGAGGCGACGATTGTTCCGTGCAGCCTCCCGGGGGTTCGGACACAATGATCGGTACTGGGTCGTCGGAATGCATGTCGATACGGAACGAATACTGCCTCACCCTTGC